>ENA-OWPM01000768-OWPM01000768.1-human-gut-metagenome-genome-assembly--contig:-NODE-768-length-33025-cov-5.821565_pt1 | contig 33025 bp, 36 predicted proteins | sample MGYA00248267_ERZ651852 | MGnify/ENA primary metagenome ERZ651852 (study PRJEB26924, sample SAMEA4378228) | human gut metagenome | biome: human gut; feature: human-associated habitat; material: faeces...
ATGTTAAATCATATATTTATGATTTGTATCTACACTTATAGAGTACCAAATTCTACTGAAACAGGTTGTACCCAAAACCGTTTGCTCCAATAACAAGTATTGGACAAACAATTTTGGAACAACATCTTTCAAAGAATTTAAAAGCTAAAATATTTAATGCAATACTACGTCTATTCATATATTGAATTTCTTTGTTTCATCTAAACTCATATCACAGTAAATGCCGTTTAGAGCATCTTTATGGGCAAAAACCCTAATTTTTATTTACATAGATAATATTTTTTATTCATACATTGGGTATATTTTATTACCATATTAAGGTTCATAAATCTTCTGTAACCCGCAATAAATAAGTAAATTCTTAAGATTTTTTAAATTTTTCTTTTTAAATTTATATATTGATAAAATGGAATATACTTAAGAATAAGAAAATATTAATCTTTTACTTTTTAATATATTTAAATATTTAATGCTTAATTCAAGAATATATTTGTTTAATTATAAATTAACTGAAAAAATTTTTTAGTAAGAGAAAAATAGAGCTCTCAGATTCTGCGGAGTCTTTGCATTCAAAAAATGAACTTTAGAATTCTTACATCAATGATTGTTCCAAAACTGTTTGTCCGATTTTACATCGGAGCAAACGGTTTTGGGTACAATCGTTGATGTTTGAATTCTTAGTTAATTTTTTGTAGCAAAGCGAGCAGAACTGAGAGCTCTATTTCGGTTGTCATCCACTAAACTCTAGTTTTACGTCCTTTTTATATAATGTCTTTAATATAAAATGATAAATATAATCTAAGCTTATCATCTAAATTCATTAAATTACATCCTATGATTTTTTCTATCTTTTTAACTTGATTGTTAACTGTATTTCTATGAATATACTGCTTTTCTGCAACACGACTTTGGCTTCCATTGTTCTCTAGATACATGTACAAAAAATCCATTAGATCTGTATTATTTTCTTTATCATACTTCTCCAATATTCCTAGGGTAGTATCATAATATTCCCTTAAAACACTCTTCTCTTTTGTGTTTAAAAGTACTTTATAAATATCAAGTTTATCATAAAATATGACTCCATTACTTTTCTTTTTAGCCATTTCTAACGCCAGTAATGCTTTATTAAAATTCTCTGCCTGAAATTCAATTCCATTTTGATTCTTACTAATTCCAATATTAATTTTACACTCATTCTTAGCTGATTGTTCACTCTTTAAAAAAGTGTTTAGAAAATTATCAATATCATGATCGCTATAGTTTACAAGAACTAGCATCCAATATTCATTATATGAAAAACATATATACAATTCATGAATACTTCTTGCTATTCTTTCTGAGCACTTTTTTATTCTGCTAGTAACAAATTCATTTGTTTTTTTATTCACAAAATCAAAAGACATAGCTATAAAGCAAAAATTGCTGTCCCTTTGATATCCATATCTCTCCATTTGTAATATTTGTGTCTGCAGATCTCCAATTTTAAAAATAATATTCTTAATTGTTGTAGCAAGGCTTATTTCCACTTGTTCCTTTTGCATGATACGATAACATATATCTCTTGTTACATCTACCATTCTAGTTTCCCACGGCATAGAATAAAGTGGCATCTTAACTTCATTACAAAATTCTATTACATCTTTTGATATTGTTTTAGTATATGGTCCTATGTTTACAACAAATGCACTGGTCCTTGATTTATATAGCTTTTCTGCATACTCTAAAAGCCACTTTTCATTATTATTTAGAATCCCTGAAGTAAACACAACTTCATTGCCATGAAGAAATTTACTTACCTCATCATTTTCAATAATATGTACCCATTCTACAAGATTATTAAGGCCCTTTCTTCCGGCTAATAATTTCATTTGATATAAGATTGTCGCATTTCCAAATAATTTTCCCACTGTAATCGCCATATTAATTACCATTATAAAAATTACATAAACCTAACATATAGATTATTTCTTATAGAAATTTATTTTTAGGTTTAATTTTATAATGTCCCCCTTTCATTATTAATAAAATGCTATATATTTATATATTCAAAAAAGCAATAAACATTTTCTCATGCTTACTGCTTATTAATAATTGGTTACAAAAAATTATTTAGCCCAAGAAGCAAATACATAATTAAATTTTTTCTATAGGTTCATCACACTCTTTATATATTATTATCTTTTTCTTAATTTCATACATTAATATAATTACGAGTATAGTTATTATAACGAACTGAATTATACTTAAAACATTCAAGTCTACCATCTAAGACGCTATCCTATAATTTAAATTTATATTATAATACAATCTTATCCAATATTGGTTATCCAGTGATTATACTTTCATATGATTTTCTAAAGAACAAAAAAAGGACAAAGGCTCTAAAAAACACCTTTGTCTTATAACACATATTACTATTTTAAGTGGTTATTGTCAATAACTTAATATTATGAATAACTAAAATTATGAATTTAATTTTTAATTATTCTGCATCAGCTTTTAAAACTGCATTAAGCATTACTGTTGCACCTTCAGTACAATGTTCTGGTGTTGAATATTCTGGCTCACAATGTGATAAGCCATCTTTTGATTGTACAAATATCATTGTAGTTGGAAGCATATATGCTGCAAATTGAGCATCATGCCCTGCACCAGAGTGAATATATTGATGTTTAATTTCTGCTTCTTCTGCTGCTTCTTTAACGTATCCTACAAGTTTTTTATCCCAATATGCAGTATCTCTATTCCATGCCTTTTCTACTACACACTTACATCCTGCCCATTCTTTCTCTTCACAGCTCTTCACAATGCTCAATACTTTTTCAAGTGCTTTTGGATCTTCATGTCTTGCATCTATTGAAAAATCAAAGAAATCTGGAATAACAGTATGTACACATGGATGGCATACAACTTCACCTGTTGTATAAACCAACTCAGGTACCCCAAGTTTATCAACTTCATCATGTATATAGCAAAGTGCCTGTGAGGCTGCATAAAATGCATCTTTTCTTTTTGTCATTGGAAATGTGCCTGCATGAGCTGCTTGTCCATAAAGCTTCACTCTATAATTAAACATTCCAAGTACACAATCAACAACTCCAATATCATTTCCTGCGTCTTCAAGAATTGGCCCCTGTTCTATATGAGTTTCAAACATATATTTATATTTTTCTTGATTTATTCTATACTTCTTGTCTCCTTTAAAACCTGATTTTTCTAGGGCTTCACCGAATGTTTTTGTTGAATCAAGTATACTCTTAGAATTCATCATATCTTCATATTTAAATTTAGCTCTTATATCTTCTGGTAAATAATCATAACATACAATTCCTGAACACATCATTGCAGGTGGATATAAAGAACCTTCTTCATTTGTCCATATCATAGCTGTAAGAGGATGCTTATGTGGTATGTTTTGATCAGCAACTGTTTCAAGTACTTCCATAGCAGACATAACACCAAGGATACCATCATAGTTGCCACCATTTTTTACTGAATCGACATGTGATCCCATTACAATTCTTTTTGCATCTTTATCAGTTCCAGGAAGTGTTGCATACATATTTGCTAAATCATCTATTTCAATTATAGCTCCAATAGCTTCCATTCTCTTTTTAAATTCTTCTCTAGCTTGAATAGCTTCAGGCGATAGTGAATATCTTGTTATTCCCCCATGACCTGCATCTCCAAAAGTCGAGAATGTTTTAATCTTATCTGTCATTCTTTCTAAACTACATTTATACATCTTTCAAGACCTCCTTAGGTAAATACAATTTTAAAATAAGCCAAAAAAAGCAATGAAACTTATCAACATAAATAAGCTTCGTTGCTTTTTCGTATATAATATTAACTATATTTATTATAATCTTAATTTCATTTATGCTTCAACAAATCAGTGCACATATTTAGATGTGCAAATGCACATTACTATAATTCAAACATCCATATAAATGCTCAAATTTATATAATTACTATAATTAATAATCTATTTTATATCTGCAAAAATTTCATGTATATTCCCATCCGAATCAGCAAATAATGCTGTTCTTTGATTCCAAGGCATATCTTCTGGAGCATGTATTGCTCTTGCTCCCATAGAAATTAATTTTTTAAATGATTCATCTACATCCTTTGAGTTTTCACATGGAAAAGCCAGCTCAAAAGCCTGCCCAATTGATGATTTATTGTATTCTCCGCTATAGTCATGCATAGTATCTCTTGTGCATATTGCAAATCGCACACCACTATTTTCAAATTCAACATAGCCACCAAGATCACTTTTAATTTTAAATCCAAGAACATTTTTGTAAAAATCTTTCATATTCTCTATATCATCCGTCCAAATTGTAATAAGATTTATTTCTGCCTTCATTATCTTAACTCCTTTAAATAAATTTCATAACTTTTTTAAAGATATTATATTTCAATTCTTTCAAAGTTTCTTAATAACATCATCTTCTCAATTGCTTTATATGATTTCCACCAATTTTCACTAATTGCAAACTCCTTAGGGTATTTCTCATTATTATCAAACCAAGACCATGTTATGTTCCAAACATTATTTTCTGGTCTTATTTCTATTAAATAATCCAGTTCTTTTTGCATAATATCTTCATTTTCCTTATAAAAAATGCTGTCAGGTGAGATTATATATCTAGAGGGAGTGTCAACGTAATACTGCCATTTTGACATATCTCTTTCTATTGAATCATTCACAAGTTTTTTAATTTTCATTAATGATATATCGTAGTCAAAGTATTCTTTAAGTGTAGTCTCTTTTATTGTGTCTAATAAAACGCAATATCCGCCAATCCCCATTTCACCAAGGTTCTTTTCTGTATTCAACTTATTAAGAAGCTTCTTTCCTATAGATAATGCCCTTTTATATAGATTGCTTTCAGAATTACAATTTTTTAAAATAAAGCTTACGATTTCTGCGCTTAAACCTATGCTTTGTATTCTGCTTTCTTCACTGCTATATGTCATCCATGGCGCATGTGCATAATTATCATTTGATGGAATAGTAAAAAACCAGCCTTCTTCATTACAGTCTTCTGTGTTTTCTAAATATCTTAATATACCTTTGTAAATTTTATGATCAAGATTTATAAAGTCTATATGTTTTAATATGTTAATTGCATATAATGTTGTATACGGGGATGAATTTGGATTCAAACTATCAGCTTCAAGTGCATTTCCAAAACCACCATCTTCATTTTGATAAAAAGTTAATGCTTCTACCACATCTTCCTTATTTCCATTTTCAAAAAAATACTTCCATAAACTTAACTCAATTGTTCTTGCATTGCGATATATCCAAGTTCTGATTTCTTCATATGATTCTTTATTTATGATCTTCATTTTCTTTCCTCCATCCACACCTTATTTCTTCTCTTTTTTCTTCTTTGGTTTTGGTAATGGTAAGTTTTCACAAGTTAGAGCTACTATTTTTGTAAGAAACTCTTTATCTTCTAAATTTTCAATAATATATGATGGCTTTGCACCTTTATAGGCTGGTCCTTTATCACAATTAGAAAGCAAATTTTCTGCACCTTTTGTTATTTTCAAGTAAAATGTATTATCACATATCAGTCCTATAACCTTTTCATTGCAGTATATACAATACTCTCCCATCATCTTTCTATATCTTATATTTCCTGCATCACTTATCTGACCACACACATATTCCACAAATTCCTCGCTAGATGCCATAACACTTCCTCCTTAGCCTTGTAATTTTATAATATTCTATTCTTTTATTTTTGTATTGAAAAAAAACGACATTTACACATTTTTTATATACATAATGAAACCATTATAAGTTTTAATTTATTTATTTTCATATGCATATTTAAGTGCATTTATAGGCGTTAATGAATGATATTTTTTAAATGTATTTATTAAATGAGATTGATCAGAAAATCCATATTCATGCACTGCATCCTGCATATTATTTATTCTATTATTAACAATATCAGTCCATAAAATCTGATATCGTACTAAATCTTCAAACTTCTTAGGACTTGTCCCAATATTTTCTTTAAATAGCCTTTGAAGCTGCCTATCACTTACAGACGAATATTCACAAAGATCTTTTATAGATACCCTTCCCTTTGTATTTATTATTTTGTATACAGCATTCATTACAACTGCATTTTCACGTTTCTTATTAAGACGCTTCATTAACACTTGTTCTGTTATGTCTATTTTCTTATGTATATCTAGGTTTTCGCTTATTCTTTCCTGCAGTTCCTTCTTCAAATTCTTAAAATAAACTTCTATATCTATAGCAGAATTTAAACAATGTTCCATACTATCATCTGCAAAGAGAATTACTGCCCATGCATAAAATCGTATTCCAAAGGTGCTTATTTTTGATGTGCTGCTTTCATTTATGGAAATAAAGAATTTATCCTGTATTCCAGAAAATATATTGCTGCTATAATTCTCAGTATGATTAGTATTTATTATTATATCCATGCATATGTCTGGAATTACTAAATCATTTTTTAATTGATAATATTCACTTGTAGAAATACTTTCACTCGTCCCCCAATAACAGCATATATATGGTGCTAGTGCAGGACATGGCGAAATTTCTGTATACATTTTATTATTGCGAAAAGGATTAGCTGTAATTGGTCTATATATTTTTGATAAATCCACTTATATAAACTCCCTTCTTATATATTCTCCAAGTTAATAACTTTACTTTTTCAGTATATAATCGGAAACTCCTATTCACATTCGTTCATAGGTGGCTATACCTCTAAGCTCATTTATTCGCTAAGTGGTATGTTCATATGATAATTTTAACATAAATAACATAATCAATAATATTCTAAAATTAGACTTTATTGATCTATAGTATAAAACATTTGAAATACATTTCATTATTGTATCCATACATTTTACAGATGTATTATCATATGATAATTTAGTATAAAAGTAAAGGAAACTCCTATTCACATTCGTTCATAGGAGGGCTATACCACTAAGCTCAATCTTCGCCAAGTGTTATATGCCAAGGAAACTCCTATTCGCGTTCGTTCATAGGAGGGCTATACCACTAAGCTCATTCTTCGCTAAGTGTTATATGCCGCAGAAAGGATATTGTTTATGAAAAATAAATTTGTTTATACTCCAGGACCTACTTATGTAAGAGAAAATGTCAGACTTGAGAGAGCTGTCACTACAACAAATCCCGATGTAGATGTTGAATTTGTAGAATTTTATAAAAATACATGCGATAAAATCGCTAGCATTCTGCATACAAAAAATCCTGTATATATATTAAGTGGTGAAGGAATTTTAGGGCTTGAAGCAGCTTGTGCTTCACTTACTGAACCTGGTGACAGAGTTCTTGTTATTGACAATGGAATCTTTGGAAGAGGATTTAAAGATTTTGTAGAGATTTATGGTGGGCAAGCAGTTCTTTTTGAAAGCAGTTATACAAATACTATAAATATTGAAAAATTAAAGGCTTTCCTTGAAAAAGATCACAACTTTAAATATGCAACAGTTGTTCATTGTGATACTCCAACAGGCGTAATGAATGATATATCTAAGATTTGTCCATTACTTAATGAATATGGAATATTAAGTGTTGTTGATTCTGTTGCTGGAATGGTTGGAGAAGAAGTAAAAGTTGATGAATGGAAAATTGACATAATCCTTGGAGGTTCACAAAAAGCCTTTTCAGCACCTCCAGGACTTACAATAGTAGGATTAAGTGAAAATGCACAAAAAGCAATAGATAATAGAAAGCTTCCTGTACCAGGCTTTTATTGTAATCTAAATATATGGAAAACTTATTATGAAGATAAGTGGTTTCCATATACAATGCCAATAAGCGATATTATGTGCCTTGATACTGCTGTAAATAATATCTTAGATGAAGGCCCTGAAAATGTAGTTTTAAGACATAATACTACTGCTACTGCTGTAAGAAAAGCTATTTCAGAATTTGGTCTTCAATTATTCTTAGAAAATGGATATTCAAATAATATAACTGCTGTTAAAATCCCCAAAAGCATTGGAGCATTAAATTTAAAAAGTCACATGGAAAACAAATATAACACTTTAGTTACTACTACTTTGAAGCCATATGAAAATGAATTATTAAGAATCGGCCATATGGGGGAAAATTCTCACTATGATAGGACAATTTTTGTATTAAATGTTCTTGATAAAGCAATTAAAGATTTAGGTTTTGAAAGTGATAAAAATCTTGTAGTTCTATTTAACAAGTATTATGAAGGAAATAGATAAAATACATATGTTTAAATAATAAAATTACATTTAAGATGTTTACAATCTAAGTAAATGTCAGGATACAAAATGTAGAAAACTAATTGCAATATATATAATAAGCAAAATATTAAATTAAATAATAATATAAAAGGTGGGCTATATTTATGGAAGCAAATAAAGAAAGAAGTAAATTTTCAACTAAAGATCTAGTAGAAACTGCATTATTAACAACATTGGTATTTGTAGCAACTGCATTTATCAATATCAGACTACCAATTCTCTCAAGTGGAGGGTTAGTTCATTTAGGAAATGTTATTTTATTTGCAGCCGCAATTCTTTTTGGAAAGAAAAAGGGTGCAATAGCTGGTGCTGTTGGAATGGCAATATTTGATTTATCATCAGGCTGGGCACTTTGGGCACCTTTCACATTCATTGTAAGAGGTATTATGGGCTACATAGTTGGGGCAATTGCATATAGCAATAATAAAAATGGAGATAGCTTTTTATTTAATGTTTTAGCTGTAATTGCATCTGGAATATGGATGATTATAGGCTACTATATTACTGAAGTAATTTTATATGGAAACTTATTGACTCCAATTGCATCAATCCCTGGAAACATAACTCAACTTGCTGTTGGACTAGTTCTTGGATTGCCTTTAGCTAAAATACTAAAAAGATATACTCGTTATTTATAAAATATATAATATCAAAGTTTAATCAAAAAACAGAAATTCAATATATGAATACTGGTTATATTCATATATTGAATTTCTGTTTTAAATTTCTATTTTAAACTTATACGTATCTTATTGATTTTCGCTTAAATTATTTGCTATAGAAATATCATTTTCTAAAAATTCATCTATATTATTTTTAAAACATTTTGTTAATATTTTTAGAACCATTCCAACACATATGGCTGAAATAACTGTTCCTTCCCTAACGCTTCCAAGTTTATTTAAAGATATATAACACGTAACAGCTGAAATCACAACCATTGTTACATCAAATCCAATTTTACATTTTGAAAATTCTATTTTAGTTTTATAAGATACTGATTGCATGATTCCTTCACATGCTAATGGAACTAAATCACTGGACATATATAATAAAATTCCAAGTGAAACACATATTATACTAATAAATAAAAATATAATTCTAAATAAATAATTTGATGGATCAGGCAAAAAAGACATTAAATTATTTGAAAATGTTGTAAAATATCCAAAAGCTACGCCTACAAAAACCTGAAGAAGATTCTTTATTTTAAAATCTTTTCTTAAAATTAATATTTGTAATAAAACTAACATAATATGAAATAATATAGTTGCTCGTCCCATTTCTATTCCATATATTAGTGTTATAGTATATGGTATTGTACTAACAGGGGATACTCCTAAGTTAGATTTAACAGACATTCCAATGCCTATTGTCATTATAAATAATCCTAAAAAATAAATTGTAAATCTCTTAATTGTACTATTCATTATTTGCTTCTCCTTTTTACTCTATATTTTTCTATATCTAAACTACAATAATACTTATTTATTCTATCAAAAATAAATATATTAAAATGTTAACTAGTTAACATTTTAACAAAAAAGATATATATTTATATATAGAGCATTTAAAAAGGGGGGATTTTCTATGTATAACATTAAATCATTAATAAAATCAATTTCTATGGATGAAATGTGTAGCTTGTTTGAAAAATCCAAACCAGCTAAAGTTTATAAAAAAGATTCACATTTATTTCATCAAGGCGAAAAAGCCGACTGCTTTTATTTTCTTAAATCTGGAGCTGTAAAAGTATTTTCCATTTCTCCTGATGGTCATGAAAGAACTGTTTTCGTCCATAGAAAAAAAGGCATATTTGCGGCATCTTCCTTTTTCAGTGATGAAATAAGGCGCTCTTCTGCAGTAACACTCAGTAAATCAGAAATTATTTTAATAGATAAAAAAATGGTAGATACTTATATAACACAAAATCCAAAGTTTGCTTTATGCATTATACAAGATATGTCTATAGATATAAACCTTATGTTTGATCAAATCACTTCTACAAGCTTTTTGAATTCTAAAGAAAAGGTTGCTTCATTTATTGTAAATTGCATTGATAATAATAAATATTCCATAAGAGATGATATGGTATGCTTAAATATTGGACAAGATGATATGTCTAAATCACTTGGATTATCTCGTCCAACTATAAACAAAACTTTATCTTATTTTCAAAGAAATGGATGGATCAAAACCCAATATAAATATATATTAATTTTAGATTATAATGCTTTAAAAGCATATTGCACAGAAAAGCTTTAATATTGATTAATTTATGTTTTTCAAGACTAAATAACGGTTTTATAGATATATTCACTACTGTTTAATCAATGCTTAAAATTACCATTTACTTTTCGAAAAATTGTGTAATATCAGATGTGGAATATATATCTAACAAAATTGAATATAACAACAGAATTTTTTGTGGATATTTTTTCTTATTGATACTATATTTTCACTTCTGAATTAGGAGCTATTGAAAATATAAGACCAATTAAATTGATCAGCTTCATAAATCTTGAAGAGATTAGCTTTTATAACTCTTTTAATTTCAATTAGTTTAGTTTTTGTTTCAATTAATGGTTCTATAAGTTTAAATATAGCGAAGGTCATAATCCCAGTGATTATCTGAATCATCACTGTGTTTAATGATCGTCCTACAAAAGTTTTAAATTTTAGATGTTGTTTTATCCACTTAAAAAAAGTTCTCTTTACCTGTTTTATCTACAATTTTTATAAGTCGGTATTCTTGTTTTGTTTGATAAGTATATTTAGATCCAATCTTTACTATTTTGTCACAGATTATTTTAGTTCCTACATCTAAAAGATGTTCATAACTATGACTTATTTTTAAGTCCTTGATTTCTGTAATTACTGCATTATGCTTTAATCTAGTTACAAAATATTTTTCGTCTTTAGTGTATTGATCAAATTTTTCATAATCTAAATACCCCTTTCTATATCTCGTGTACATAATTGTACACAGAGGTAATTTATTTATTTTATACATATGGTGTTAGTATAAAAGTGTAAACACGAACAGATAGTTTTTAGTGATATAATATAAAGGAAGTATCTGCAATGGTAAGGAAAGTTAGAAGTTATACAAAAGAATACAAAAGTACAATTGTTGATCTATTTAACAGTTGGAAAACTTATGCTGAACTCAGCGATGAATATGGAGCGCCAAAAACAACTATAAGACAATGGGTTAATAAAGCCAATAATACCGATAATGATAATATGCCTAGTGAAAAAGATGTTGATATTAAAGTTCTGCAGAAAAGAATGGCTAAATTGGAACAGGAAAATGAAATATTATACCAAAGGCTAGCAGAGCCAAAAAGCACTCTTCATATTCCTAACAACAAAATAGAAGAAATCCATAAATTTATTGATGATTATAAGGGCTATTAAGGATATCCTTATGACAATGCTCCAATGGAATCTTTTCATTCCTGCTTTAAAAAAAGAAGATAAAAGAATGAACAAATATATTGATTTTAATGATGCTAAGATATCAACTTTTCAGTATATTGAAAGTTGGTATAACAGAAAAAGAATTCATAGTAGAATTCGATTTATGACTCCACAAGCTTATGAAAATCTTATTATAAAGTCAACTTAAAAAACTAAAAAATGTGTCTACTATATTGACATAGATCCACACATCGTTGTCTAGATGTGTTAACCACAATGGAATTTCACAAGAAACTGCTATTGGTAGCATAAAAATATTGCTCAGTTTAGACTGGACAACACAAAAACTTTGTATTTTTTCAATTGTCTACTTGACGGGATGCACACCATTTAGTGCGACATCCCCATTTTACTATTATATCAAATATTTTTTTATCAAATATACAGGTGTACACCCCCATGCATGACAATAACTGCTTACAATAGAATTTCCATATGGTGAATAATCAGGCTTATCTGGATCAAACGCCTCCCAAAAAGTATCCGCACCCATTTTTATCATCTTTCCCCAGTAAGATTTAATTAAATTTATTGCTTCATCAGTCATACCTGCTATAAATAATGCTTCTGCAACATGATGATACATATATGGTGTTGCTATTCCTTTAACTGGAAACAATTCTTTAACAGCCACTTCCATAATTGTATGACTTTCTTTTTCTGACATAACTTTGGCAAGAATCATCCATACCTGACTTGCTATATTATATTCTTTATTTTTTCCTGATACAAAAAGATGTCTTCTTTCATCATATAATTCTTTTCTCGAAAAGCTAATCATACTATCTAAAATTTTCTTATATAATAGCAAATCTTTTTCTCTCATCATTTCTGCTAATGATATAAACTGTCTTAATGCATATATACAAATTGCTTGTCCTGCTGTATCCTTATCAAATTCATTTGACCAGTCAACAAATACAGGATATTCATCAGTAATCTTTAACCTTCCTTTTTCATCAATTTGCTTAAGTGTAAGATCTATCTGTGTTTTCGCAACCTTATATAAATCATGTAAAACTTCTTTATCATCCGGATGAGCATTTATATAATCATAAAGTACTGATATAAAAAACAAACTATAATCAAGCAAAAATGTATCATCTGGCTGTATTTTAGGTTTCACAAATACATTTGCAGATATCTTTCCTTCTTCTGTTGGCATAGCACCAAACAGATAAAGACATCTCTTAACAATATCTTTGTTATCAAATGTAGCATAACCTGCTAATGCTTGCAATCTAAGATCTCCAATCCAAAGTCTTCTATCACGCTTTGGTCCATCTTCAAATACATCCTGCATACATTCTGCTAATGTTCTTATACTTACATCACATATATTTTTTAATTCAGTATCATTTACTGAATTATTTTTTAACTTTGAATAATCTGCTGAAGTTTCTGAACATACTTCAGGATTAAAAAAAACAGTAGCATATTTAGGAGATGTGTCCATAACTTTTATTTCTACATATCTAAAACTGTAGCGACGTGGTAGTCTTAATTTCTTAGGTAGTTCATCAAGATGTATATATTCCTCCTGAATCCATGATCTGCTTAGCCATCCATCATAATCTGAAGATTTTTCTGCAAGTTCTGCTGGAACTTCCGCAAATTTAATACGCAGAAATAATGGTGCATCCATTGGAGATCCTGTATAATCTAAGTCAATTGAAAAATATCCTACATAGTGATTTCCAAAATCTAAAATTATTGAATCATCCCTCTTTAACTTATATGATGATAAATTTTTTATATCTCTTTGACTTTTTTTTATTCCATATCCGCCAAGTTTTTTATCATCATTAATAAGTTCAGCAATACACTCTGGTTTCACTGTTTTATGCTTAATTTCAGGCGTATTTTCTTCTGCCTTAATTAACAATTTTTCATCGTGTTTAAATTTAACATCATTATTTATTTGAAATGTAAATGCCATAATACCACCTACTTATTAGTTCTTTCTTTTAAATATTTTTTTTGCATAAAGATCATAGTAAAACCTGCTAAAGCACTTACTACAACAATGCCTGAGAATCCAAACATAGTAGTTCTTATATGTTCTGGAAGAACAAGGACAGGAGTTATAAATGCAAACAAACCACAGCATAATCTTGAAAAACCATTAATAAATCCTTGTAATGCTGCACGATTTTCTGATGGGAAAGATTCTTGAGTCCAAACTTTATAAATTGCTTCTCCAGCAACCGGATTACCTAAGTTATAGCATCCAATGCAGATTACTATTGTCCACAAAGCACTTCCGCTTAATGCCATTCCAATCATTGCACAAAATTGAATTAATACCCCAACTGCAAAAGCTTTATTACGATATTTACTACCTGCTACTGATGCAAATATACTTGTTGTTATTAAACTAATAATATTTAATACAATTCCAGTACCAGTTGCAAAACTCTGAGTAGCATTAGCCTTCACTAATGTATATGTCTGAAATTGTCCCCATGTATTGGCTAATAAATTCCAGCATACATAAAAGACAATTATACAAGTAAAAAAGCTTAAATATTCTTTCTTTTTATTTCCAAATAAAAGTTCTTTTATTGAAACTTGTTTTTCATTACCTTCTGCATTTTCTCTCTCTTTTTCTCTATGTCTTTCGCCTTCTTCATGAAGAACTTTGAACTTTAATGATGTGCTTCTCCATACAAATGTTACTACTGCTATTAATGCTAAAATTGCAAACATAACTCTTGCACCAATCGCTCCAGTCATATGTGATACTACAAATGAACATATATAAGACATAAATACGCCTATCTGCCAGAATATCTGCGTAGATGAAACCAAGCTTGCAGATATTTTTTTATCAGGTGCATCATGAGATACTACAGTCAGACTTATCGGAAGATCTGCACCAGAAGCAAAACCTGTAATAATCAAACCAACAAGTAAAGTATAAAAATTAGGTGATAAAACAGCAATAACAGCACCTATTGCATAAAATAAATTCATCATGTTAAATGCTGGAATTAACCCAAATATATTGGTAAGCTGGCCGGCAAACAAAGAACCAAAAGCAATTGCAAACGTTAAAGCTCCTGATAAAATTCCAACTGCACTATTGCTCAAATTTAATCCATTCTGCCACACAGTTATTGTTGCAGATAATCCTACAATAATTCCTGAACCAAGCATTGAACCGATACCTGCTCCCAACACTAAAGTACGATATTTTCTTGGCACACTATTTTTTTCATTCATAAAATAATTCTCCTTTTTATCTTTCTTCTTCAATAAATTCTTTAAAATATGTTTCAAAATTTTTATTATCTTCTGTTTGAATATAAATTGGCTTTTCCATATCAAGACAAAATATTCCCATAATTGACTTTGCATCTACAAGATATCTTTCTTGTGCTAAATCAATATTGCCTGGATAATTGCAGCATAATCTATTAAATTTCTGAACATCTTTAGTAGTCATTGATTTAATTTTTCTCTTTATCATCTATAATTACTCCTTTAATAACTATTGATTATGGCGTTTTTCAATTTCCTCCTTTATCTCTGGATATTTCTTATCTAAATCATAAAAACTCATTGTAATAATAGAACATATTAATAATATTATTGGGATATATATATACATGACACGAATTGCTAAAACAGCTTTTGCTCCCTGAATCAAAGCATCACTATTATATGAACCCCATGCAAGAAGAACTCCTCCAATTCCTCCTGACACTGCCTGTGCAACTTTTCCTAAGAAGCCATTAACAGCAGATAGAGAACCAGATGCATCTATTCCCGTTTTCCATATACCATAATCTACTGGATCAGCCTGCATTGAAAAATAAATACTTTCTTTAGCACCATACCCTGCTGCAGTAACTAAAGCACCTATAATAATTCCAATATAATTTACACCTGAAATCCAAATAAATATAATACCTGTAAGCTGAATTAAAGCTGCTGATATATAAAGATTCCTTTTTCCAAGTTTTCCTGCCAAAAATGGAACAAAAAAATTTGCTATCAAAGGAACTACAGACATTATGCTTGCTACAGTTATTGATAATTCCTTGCTTCCAACTACAGACTTATAGTAATAGACCAATGCAGCTGTTTGCATAAAATAGCCTGTCCACATAAATAAAATATTAATAGCAAAGATAACCCATGGCTTATTTCTTATTAATGATTTTAATGTATCACCTAAAGTTACATGTGGTGATATTTGTGAAACTCTTTCTTTTACATTTGCAAATGTAATCCAGAATAAAATACATCCAGCAATACCAAATAATATCATTACAAATCTGAACCCAAGTGCCTCATTGCTTCCTCCAAAAAATTCAACCATTTTTAATGCCATTGTACTTACAATTGTTGCTCCAAGAAATCCAAAAAACTTTCTTGAAGTTGAAAGTGCTGTTCTTTCTTTTGAATCCGCTGTAAGGCTTGGCAATATTGAAGCCATTGGAATATTAACTATTGTATATGCAAAAGACAAACCTATATAAGTAATGTAAGCATATACTAACTTTCCATATTCTGAAATATCAGGCACAGAAAATGCTAAAATTGCAAACAATGCAAAGAATGGACCTCCAAATAAAAAGTATGGACGTGATTTCCCCCATCTTGTGTTAGTGTTGTCAATCCAATACCCGACAAGCAAGTCTGCTCCTCCGTCAATTAATCTTGCTATAATAAGCATTGTTGCCAAGGAAAGTGCATTTAATTTCATTACATCTGTGTAAAAATACATCAGATATAACGTTATCATCTGCCATATCAAATTAGCAGCTAGATCTGATATCCCATATCCAAAACGCTGCCGCCAAATTTGAAATTTAACTTTGTCTTCTATTTTCATATTCTCCCTCCCATTAATTTCTTACAGATTAATTTTATTAAATTATTTATAAAGTAGCTATTGATTATCTTAATCAATTTTATTGATATTTTTTAAACATATTGTTACAATTATGCTATTAAGGATGGGGTTAAATTGACAAAAAATGAGATTCTTTTTCATTTGCAGGAATTCAACAAATTTTATTTTGTCTGCTATATTTTATATTCTCTCTCCCATTAATTTCTTACAGATTAATTTTATTAAATTATTTATAAAGTAACTATTGATTATCTTAATCAATTTTATTGATATTTTTTAAACACATTGTTACAATTATGCTATTAAGGAGGGGTTTAAATTGACAAAAAATGAGATTCTTTTTCATTTGCAGAAATTCAATAAAGATGAACTTTTTTATCAAAAATATTATAACGCTCAAAGTCAACAATGGATGTTCGATAAATTTTTAGAAGAACAGAATACTTCTGAACTGATTAAACGTCAGCTTATTGTTCCCGAATTATCAAGTTCTTTTAACCCAACTAGTTATCTTGCCAAGGATTTTTTTGAAAATGATAATACAAATTGTATTGTATTTAGCAAACATAACAGATTTACACCTCCATTTACTCATTATCATGATTTTTATGAAATGATATATATTTTTGAGGGTGCATGTACTCAGAAAATAAATCTGGATAGTATTTCATTGAAAAAAGGCGATTTCTGTATTATTACACCTGGTACACGTCATTCAATCAGTGTATTTGATCCCAGTCTGGTAATTAATATTTTAATCAGAAAAAATACATTTGAAGACATATTCTTTAATTTAATACGTGAAAACAATACAATTTCATTTTATTTTAATCAGACATTGCATTCTGATTTATATAATGATTATTTAATTTTTTCTACCGAAAATGATGCAGATATACAGGATCTTATTTTAGAAATGATACTTGAATTTGAAAATCATAAAAAATACTGTGATTCTATTTTGAACAGTATGATGATGATTCTTTTTTCTATTATACTAAGAAAATATGAAAATACAGTCAAAATATCTCAAGAAAGAAAACATTCAGACATAAAATCCATAGAAATATTAACTTACATAGAAAATAATTATCAGAATATTACTCTGCAGGAACTGGCCGATCACTTTCATTTCTCTATACAATATTGTTCTAGGCTTTTAAAACAAACTACAGGGCAGACTTTTTCTAAAATTCTTCAAAGCATAAGATTTAACAGAGCAAAAACTCTGCTTAAAACTACTAATATATCAATTGCAGATATAAGCACACAGGTAGGTTTTCAAAACCCAGAACATTTTAACCGATGCTTTAAGAAACTTTTTAAAATAACACCTGGTGAATACAGAAAAAATAAAATATGAAAAATTAGATGTCATGCTAGTTTTCTATGCATGACATCTAATTTTATTTAATCAATTTCATCTTTTCTAGATAACTTCTTAATTTGTCTATATCTCTTTGTATAGTCTTTTCATCAACATTATATTTATCAACCAATTAACTTGCTCTGTTTTAAGCCAATTTTTATTCCGTATTTTCAGTATATTGAAGGAAGAATAACAGCTTAATTTTTGACGAATGATACATTCTAAAATTCAAAAAAACTGCCCACCAACTTTAGATGGACAGTTTCTATTATAAATTCCTTATTCTTTTTCATTCATTAATCCAAGCTTATCAAATATAATAAAGCTAAGATTTAAAATAATTGCCACAATTGTAGCCAATCCCATTCCTGTAATTTCAAAACTTCCCATTGTAAGCGTAATTCCACTTATCCCAACAATAAATATTACTGATGAAAGTATTAAATTTCTTGATTTAGAGAAATCTACTTTTTCTTCTATGAATGTTCTTAATCCTGATACTGCTATTGTACCAAACAATAAGAAACTAACTCCTCCAATAACTGGTGTTGGAATTGTTCTTATAAGTGCTGACATCTTACCAGAAAACCCTAAAATTATTGATATTAATCCTGCTCCACATATTATATAAACACTATATATCTTTGTTAATGCCATAACTCCAATGTTTTCTCCATAAGTTGTAGTTGGTACAGAACCAAACATTCCTGAAACAATAGTTGATAGTCCATCTCCAAGAAGTGATCTATGAAGTCCTGGATCTTCCAAAAAGTCCTTCCCTACTATACTACTTGTAACCTTTAAGTGTCCTACATGTTCTGCTATTACAACAAAGGTTGCAGGTAATATTGTAAGTATAGCATTTATGTTAAAATGTGCAATTTTTATGTTTGGAAGTACAAAAAAACTTGCGTTGCTTACTAGTGAAAAATCAACTATTCCCATAAAACATGATGTAATATATCCTACTATTACTCCTATTAACAGTGGAATAACTTTTAAGAATCCTCTTAAAAGAACATTGCATAATATTACAGTTAATAGTGTTACCATTGATACAATAACCCATGATACATTTAATGTAGGTGAATTACTTCCTCCAACTGGAAAACCAGCCATATCTGCTGCAGTGCCAGCAAGTTCTAAACCTATTAGTGTAATAATTGAGCCCATAGCTGCTGGTGGAAATAATTTATTTATCCATCCAATACCTATATACCCTACAATAATAGCTATAATTGAAAATACTACACCTACTAATACAAAGCCTCCCTGTATTGTTTGAAAATCATAGCCTTGACCGTATAGGAGTAATACTGGAGATATAAAAGCAAAACTCGAACCCAAATATGCTGGAATTTTTCTTTTTGTTATAAACGCATAAAGTAATGTACCTATACCGTTAAAGAATAATACAGTGGTAGGATCAATATTAAATAATAGTGGTACAAGAACTGAAGATCCAAACATTGCAAACAAATGTTGAATACTTAATGGAATTGCCTTAAGTAAAGGAATTTTTTCATTTACTTCTATAGAGTCATTTTCATCTTTTAAAATTTCATTATACATAATAATATCATCATCCTTTCTTAGTTTCGCTGAACTAATTTAAAAGTACCATACCAAAAATATCACTAATCTACACACTTTGTCAATGTTTTTGATATATTTTTTTCATTTCTATAATAAAATGTAGATAATTTTAAAGGAAACTCCTATTCACATTCGTTCATAGGAGGACTATACTACTAAGCTCGAATCTCGCTAAGTATTATATGCCAATGCTTTTAGGTTGTGATTTTTTACAAGCATCAATTTTATATAAAATAAAAACTTGTTAAGATGTAATATTACAATTATGCTCTTAGCAAGTTTTATTTTTATAAATTTAAATTGAATAAACTCTTCAAACTCCCAATAAATAAGCAAATTCGTAAGAATTTATATTTATTTGTGTATAAAATGCTATATTTATAACTATCTAGATTTTTATCTTTATGAGTGCATAGAATCTTACATTTATAAGTTAATATCTTCTATCCTTTGTAGGATTTTAACTTCATAGAAGTTTTCATTTTAAAAATCAAATGTACATTAAATTAATTATTTTTTCTTCTAAAGTTGAAAAATCCAAAATCCTTAGTTTGAAACCATATATATTATGTAATAGATTAATAAAGCACGAAAGGATTTGATATGTATGGCAAGAAAAAATTATATAAATCTTTCCAAAAGTGATTTTGATATTGATGATAATGAATACTTGTTTACTTTTACTGATGAAGCAATAAGCGATGGGAAATGCCTTGCACAATTTACTTTTGATCCTGATGAAGACTTATCTTCTAATGATGCTACTTCGCCAATATTAAAATTAAGTGCAACTAATAATACTAATAATTGTTCTTTAGCAAACTCTAATACTGCAACTACCATAAATAATAATAATGATAATATTGCTGCTATCACAAATAATAACGATGCTGGTAACATAAAAAATTCTAATATTATTAAAAATACAGCTAACCAAATTATAAATTCTACATCTGACAGTACTGAAATTTCCAGCCAAAATATTTCTCAAAATAAATATATGCAAATAAATACTTATGCAGAAAAACTATTTGATAACCGTACAATTTCCATTCCTAATGGTGCTGCTCCTCCTATTAATGGTGAAACTCCAACTATTAGAAGATCTTATATCTTTAGAGCTTCTACCATAAGAAAACTAAATGAATTAAAAAGTATTCATCCTGATATTAATGCTTGTGTCAGCACAATTGTTGATGTTGCACTTGAACATTATTATACCTATATAACAAAGCAAGGCGGCAGCCAATAACCATAATGTGTAAACTTTCAAATTTCATGCAAGATTTCCTTAAAAGCTATTTTTAAACCATATATCTTATTTGAGCAAGCAAGAAAGGAGGAATTTAAAATGGCAGTAAACAAAATTATTGATTCAACTTCTCTAACAATTGAAATTCAAAATGGAGTAGATAAAAGTGGTGATCCAACCTACTCAAAGAAGACTTTTCCTAATGTAAGAAACGATGCTGATGCACAAAGTCTTTATGATGTTGCTGAAGCTATGAAACTTGTTATTGATGGCGGCACTAGAGACACATTAGTAAACGTAACTTCAAATCTCATTAACTCTTAATAAAGAAACTTCTAAAAATTTATTGAAAGGAGGTTTAACTTATGGAATATATTTTAAGTATGAGCTTTACAACTGAAGGTGGAAAATCTACCAGCTTAAATCTTAGTGGCGTTAAAACTACATTAACTAAACAAGAAGTGTTTACTCTTATGGACTTAATCATAGAGAAAAATATCTTTGTTGTTAGTTCAGGTGCTTTGATTACAAAAAGTGGTGCTAAATTTACTGAAAGAAAAGTTACAAAGTTTGATGTAGCTTAAAACTCAATCATTAAGGGGCTGTCACATTAAGATGATCAATTACAATATGTTTCATTATAATTAAAAGTCGATAGATACAACATATTGTGAATTTTACTTTTTGTGTGACAGCTCCTTTTATATACAATTATATAGAAAGTTTTGAAAATTAAGCACAGTTTAAAAAATTATTATTGCTTAGATAGGATTTATACATAAATTCTTTGGGATATATATTTCTAAGAATTGAAAATTTATAGGAGGTTAACTTTATGGAATTTAAAGAATTGATAAGTTTAATAGGAAATCTTGGCTTCCCTGTAGCCATAACTGCATATCTTCTTGTAAGGCTTGAAAAGCAAATTAATAGTCTTGCCTCTTCAATTAACAAATTAAACACAATAATTTCTGCAAAGCTTGGTGTTGTTATTGATACTAATGAAAATTCTGCCTCATAAAAAAATAAATAATATAGATATGGACAGTAGATAGATTTGTTTTTATGCAAAACTATTTACTGTCCTATTTTAGCTACATTTTAATTTAAAGAATTGTATAAAATCAGATTAATCGCATAAACACTATATTTATTAGTAATTTAGCAAAAGTTTATAAAGCATTTTGCCACTTGCTTACCACTAACAAATGAGCATTAATACAAAAAAATTTTAACCAAAAAGCCCCCTGTATAGTAACAGAGGGCTTAACTTTATTTATTCTCTTACAACGGAAATTCTCTGCTGTACATGATTTCCATTTACAGCTTCATCTACCATAGCGATTGCATAATCTGCATAGCTGATAATGCTTTCTCCTTTAGCATTAAGAGTCAATTCCTCTCCACCTAAAATATATTTACCTGTTCGCTCTCCATCTGCTTGGAAATCACCAGCAGGACTGATGTATGTCCACTTCACATCATTTCTGGTACGAAGTTCTTCTAACGCCTTACCCATATTTTCAGCCAGTGGTTTAAACACATCTGGGAAATCAGCTCCGTCCATAACCTGTTCAGTATGCTCTGAATTAACATAAAGACTTCCTGCGCCTCCGACTATTAAAAGTCTTGTTTCCTTTCCACTTATAATGTCACATAGGTGCTTTAAAGACGTACTGTGCTGTGGAAGTGTCTCTGGTGTCCATGCTCCGAAAGCGTCAATCACAACATCAAAGTTCTCCAAATCAGAAGCAGTCAAGGCAAACAAATCCTTATGAATGACTTTTTCTGTATCTGAATGATTTTCACCACGTACAATGGCGGTCACATCTAACCCTCTTTCTATAGCTTCTTTAACAATCAATTTTCCTTCTTTACCATTAGCACAAACAACTGCAATTTTCATAATCAATAACCTCCTTATAAAATTCAACTTGTTATTTACTGTTTGTATTATTATAATATATCCGTAAGGAAATATTGTAAAGTAAGCACTTTTTTGTGCCATAGTTACCTAAAAGATACTATTGAAAAAGGAGATTGGTGTAAATGAAAAAAGAATTACCTGAATGTCCAGTTGAAACAACTCTTATGTTGATTAGTGAACGCTGGAAAGTTTTAATAATCAGAGATTTATTAGATGGAACAAAACGTTTTGGAGAATTAAAAAAATCTATTGGTAACATATCACAAAAGGTTTTGACTGCTAATCTTCGTGCTATGGAGGATAGCGGACTTCTTACAAGAAAAGTCTATCCCGAGGTGCCACCAAAGGTTGAATATACTTTAACTGAAACAGGATATAGTTTAAAACCAATTTTAGATGCTATGAAAGAATGGGGAGTAGTATACCAAGAAAACAATGCTAAATAATCAATGTATAAATATTGCATAAAAGTAGACAATATTGAATATATAAATGAGCTATTAGAACATATTGATTTTAGTTTTGATGAAAATATACTAATATTTTTAATACCATTTAAGCAAGATATAAAGTAGATATGGACAGTAAATAGATTTGTTTTTATGCAAAACTATTTACTGTCCTTAATTTTTGATTCTTTTTCTAGAAGATTACCTAGGATTATATATACTCATACCATTTGTCTTTATCACACTATTATACCAGTAAAAACTCTTTTTCTTTATTCTTCTTAAATTTTTAAGATCATCATCAGTTCTGTCTACATAAACAAGACCATATCTTTTAGAAAATCCTTGTCTGCCGCTTAGTACATCAATAAATGACCATGGACAGTATCCCATAAGATCGACACCTTCATCAATTGCTTTTTTGCACTGCATCAAATGAGATTTTATATAATTGATTCTGTAATCATCATTAATTACATCTCCTTCTTCTAAAACATCTGATTCTGCATAACCATTTTCAGTAATTAATATAGGCAGATTATATCTGTCATAAATTTTTCTTAGTGTAAGCCTTAATCCAACAGGATCTGTTCCAAATACCATCCATTCTGAAGTCTTTAAATTATCGTTATCTACAACTTCAAATGCATCAGATTTAAAAAATGGTGGAAGATTTTCATTTTTCTCTTTTCCTGGTGCCTTTACACAAATGCTGAAATAATAGTTACAGCCAATAAAGTCAGGTTTTGAAGATTTTAATATTTCCTTATCACCCTCAAGGATTTCAGGCTGAATATTTCTTTCTACAAGATAATTCCATACATACTTTGGATATTCACCTTTAACGCATATGTCAAGAAGCATATAGCTTAATAATTGTTCTGCATTAATAGCCGCTACTGAGTCTTCAGGCAATGATGTTTTAGGGTATGCCAGCTGAAAACAGCATACAGGTCCTATTTTAGCATCTGGTATAATTTCATGACAAAGCTTTATTGCCTTTTTTTCAGCTATGCTCATATTATATGAAATCTGATAAGATAATTTTAATTCATTATCTGTCTTCACACCTCTTGTTCCGCTAAAATCAGGATTGTACATATCCATAAGTTGCTCATTTATTGTAACCCATGTTTTAACTCTGTCACCAAAATGCTTAAATAAAGTTTCTGCATATTTTACATAATAATCAATACATTTTCTGTTTGCCCATGCACCAAATTCTTTTGTAAGTGCATCTGGAACATCAAAATGATAAATTGTTACAACTGGTTCAATATTATGAGCTATAAGTTCATTGATTAAATTATCATAAAACTTAAGTCCAGCTTTATTTACCTTTCCGCTTGCATCAGGATAAATTCTTGACCATGAAATTGAAAATCTGTATGCCTTTAAACCAAGCTCAGCCATTAAAGCCACATCTTCCTTATATTTATGATAATGATCACTTGCTATTTTTGTATCAGTTATTCCCTTTGGAACTTTGCGCACATCAACTGATGACAGACCTTTTCCATCTTCTAGATATCCGCCTTCAACCTGAAATGCAGATGTAGATGCTCCCCACAAAAAATTATCTGGAAAACTACTTTTACTCATTACTTTCACCTCTTTAGTATTTCTAAATTAATTTTCTTCACCGTCTACTTCTTCTTTTAAAGCCTGATTATCTAAGATTTTGAAGAACGGATAATATATAGCTGCTGACAGCATTATTACAAACACTTCAAATACTGATAATTTCCAGCTTCCCTGCATTAATCCTGAAAATATTGGCGGTGTACTTGATGGAATCATTAAACCTATTGGTGCAGGTATTATTCCTAATCTGATTGAGAGATAAGCAAGCATTAAAACTATTAATGGTGTAATTAAAAATGGTATAAATATTACAGGATTAAGTATTACCGGCATACCAAATACTACCGGCTCATTTATGTTAAACAATCCACAAGGCATTACAATCTTACTAAATGCCTTATATCTTTTACTTTTTGCACAAAAAAACATAACAATTACAAGTCCTATTGTAGTACCAGATCCACCAAGTGTTGTCAAATTATATAATCCAAAATTATAAATATAAGGAACCTGCTTTCCTGCTGCTACAGCTGCTGTATTTTCACTTATATATCCCATCCATATTGGGAAAAATAATGGAAGTGTTGCATAAGATCCATGCACTCCGAAAAACCATAAAACCTGTGCAAGTATTACAAGAACAATAAATGTTGGTAATGAACATGCCATGCTTTGTAAAGGCATCTGTATTAATGAATATATAAAATCATTTGCTGTTTCAAATTTTGTAAAAGAAAATAATATTCTTACTGCTGAAAATACTATTAATATAGTAAATGCCGGTATTAATGCAATAAATGCATTTGACACCTGTTCAGGCACACCTTCAGGCATTTTTATTGTCCATTTTTTATCAACAATAAAGCAGTAAATTTTTGTAGCTACAATTGCAACTATTAATCCTAAAAATATTCCCTTAGGTCCAAGATATGATGTATTTATAAAAACATCAGCTGAAACTGCACCTTCTTCCTGAATTTCCTTTAATGGAATAAGAACTAAAAATGATGCAATTGAAATCAATACATTATTAAATGAAAGTTCTTCATGGTCAAATATCTTACAGGCATTATAAGAAACACCTATTACCATATATATGGCCATTAAATCTGTAGTAATCTTAGGAGCAAACTGAAAAAGTTGCTTTATGCCTGTCATTGTTATAAATGACTGATATGGTGCCCAGCCTATACTTCCAAGAAGTGAAAATATAGAACCTACCATAATAACTGCCATTAAACTCATACTTCCTGTGCTTAATGATTTTAAATACTTGTTATTTCCAATTTTAGCTGCAACAGGTACAAATTTATTTTCCATAAACTGCATAAATTTATTATTACTCATTTCATTTTTCTCCTTTATTTTTTGTAATTAATAATTGATGGAAGTTCATTTAAATATTTTTTTAATATAGTCTGATCATAACCATTGTTTTCAGCTATATTGCCATAAAATCTTCCGCTTGTTTTTAATGTTCTTGCAAATGTTTCTTTATCTACACTTGCAAGACCAAAAGTAGGATTATAAGTACCCCATTCCCAGTTGTCTAAAAGAGTCCAGTGAGAATATCCAATCACATCTGCTCCCATTTCCATTGCTTCTTTTAAGGACTGAAGCATTGCAGCAATATATACAATACGATATCTGTCATCATTTACTGCAATTCCATTTTCAGTAATAAGTACTGGCTTATCCTTTAATCTCATAAGCATATGTATCATAATTTCAGGACATATTTCATCACTAAAAAATGGAGTTTCAATTGGCTTAAAAGTTGATGCCTTATAATGATCTGTAAGTGTCATTTTTTTATGGCCATCTATTATCTGTCTTATATATGTATTAAGTGACCAAAAATCACATGTTCCTTTTACTTCAGGCACATATTCTGAATCTTCAAAAGGCATTGTAATTTCACCAGTTCTTATTGCATGAAAGAAAAATTCATTTTCCATATAATCAATATAATCTGCCATAAGACTATCTAACTTATCATTATATCCTCTCTTAGGAAACTTCACTGAATATGAATGAGCTGAACTTACCGGTTTTTGAGAATATTTCTTTATTATATGGTATCCTCTTGCATGATAACGTATCATATTTATTCTTTCTTTTACTGAATATTCAAAAGGTAAATTAAGCTCATTTAGTACTAACCAGAAATCAACATATTGTGCTACCTTTGGTACAACATATTCAAGATACTTTTCAAAGTATTTTAAATTATCCAAGGTTTTAAACGCATCTTTCTTATGAAACCACACAGGATGCGATACGTGATGCATAGTAAGACAAACCTTAATGTTTTCTTCCTTTAATCTTGAAAGTACATTTATATAATGATTTAAAGCTTCTTTATTAAATTTTCCTTCTTCAGGCTCTATTCTGCACCATTCTATTGACATTCTATAAAGGTTTAAATTCATATCTTTTAATAATTTAATATCATCTTCATATAATTCATAGCTGTTACATGCTTTTTCAGGCATTTCATATGGAATTCCGCCTAAGGCATACTGTGGTGCATAATTTTTATCATCATGGTATGAACAATTATTACCTTCTATCTGCTGCCCTGCAGTGGTTGCTCCCCATAAAAAGTTTTCAGGGAACTTTATTTCTGGATATTGAAATATATCTAACAATTAAATCACTCCTTAAATTTTCCTTGTAAATTTAATATAACATGAAAACAACTACATAGCCCCTTCAAAAAAGCTTATCAGTTTTCACAATACAAAATGTTTTTCAAATTCTGAAAAATATATATTATTTCATAAAAAAAGAACTGTAACACTAAAATATAGTGTACAGCTCTATTTTTTGGTGGAAATATTACATCTTAATTATTTACTAAATAATGTACAATATCTGAAAATCAGCATTTCAGTTAAATAAAGTGCCAATTCCCTTCCTTCATTATTACTATTTGATTTTCCACATACAAGTATTTTATCCGCAATATCTGCAAGCTTTGAATTAACATTCTGAGTAATAACCACTATCTTTACATTATTATTTTTTAATGCTTCTATAATTTCCATGTACTTAAAAAAATAACTACCTTCAATTGAAGTAATAATTGCCAGTGATTCACTGTCTAAATTATGTGCACACTCCAGCTGCTTTTCATAATAAGGATAAGTTTCTATATATTTTCCGGTAAGAATAAGCCTTCCCTGAAGATGTTTTCCAACACTATATGCAAACTGACTTGCAAAAAAAGCTACCTTTTCAGTTTCATAAATCTTTTTTGCAATATAATCAATATCATCATAATTTATATTATCCAATACATAATTCATATTTTCCATTAATGAATTAGTATAATTTTTAAATGCAGCTTTGATATCTTCACGACCAGTTGTCAAAAGCTCTCTTGAATAATCGTTTTCTAAAGAAAATTTAATATTGGAAACGGTTTTAAACTCGCTAAAATTGCTAAAACCAATCATTCTGCAAAATCTCGATATAGTAGCTGGCGAAACATAACATAACTCTGAAATCTCAGTTATATTCATTTTTTTTACTTTATCAAAATTATTCAGCAGTGTTAATGCAATTTCATAATTAATATCTTTTTTGGGTGCATCATTAATATACTCAAGCAACCTTAATGTTATAGAACCCATAGCTTTATATTCATTCATATCCTATCCTTTCATAAATTACACAATAATAACATCTATTTTATTTTACTAATGCTATAATTTTATGTCAATTATTATAATCATTCTATTATAAAATGCAATATTATTATAATACTTACAATTATACTTTTAGAAATATAGATGAATGCTTATTTTTATTGCACTACAACTCAAAAAGTGATACAACACATCTAATGTTATTTATAAAAAAGCGTATTTATAAATAACATTAGAATTCTATAAAAAGTTCCAAACTTTTTAGTAATCAATTTTAAAACTCCTAATCAATGGTTTCTATAAATTCTTCTAACATTCCTATTATATATTTTAACTTAGTTTCTTTTAGTTCATCTATTGTTTTATCTACAATGCACTCAATCATGAAATCTTTTTTTTGTAATTTTAATTTTTTTGTATAATCATTTATTTTCTTTCTAGAACTTAAATAACATTCAATGTCACTTTGAATACATTCACTACATCTTTCAAACTTTCTCCATTGAGTTTCATACCTCAAATTGTGAGCTTCTATTGCTTCTATTTGATTAGCCTTAAACTTATCATCAAATTTTTCTAAAAAATATTTAGGTTGATACCACTGAGAAATAACTTTCTCATTAACTTCGTTATTATATAAGCATTCTGTATAATGACCATATTGGCATTCATAACATTTTATTGTTTTTTCTATATCGTCAGAATCAATACTAACTTCTGATAATAATTTTTCATCAATAAAGAATGATTCTAATGAGTACTGATTTAAAACTCTAACACTTTTCCGTATTTTTTCTTTTATTTCTTCATCTATTTCATTATTTCTATTATTTATAATTTCATTTATTAATTCTTCTCTTCTAATACTTGGTTCTTTTGCATCAGCATCTCTTACTATTAATGTAGGTATATTAAACTTATTATTTATTAATATTTCTGCATTTGCATAAAACTTCAAATCAGTGCAATTACCTGCATCTATTACATTAAGTTTATTACTCAATCCATCTTCAATTTTATTTAATAAAATTTCAAATATCTTTTTATCATCTTTACCTTCTACAAATATTATCCCTTTATTAGCAAGGATATCATCTGACTTTATCCCTAATTCTTCTATAACAATTTTAGGATCGATATCTTCTACGATTGCACTACCTCCATTTTTTTTAACTAATTTTATTTGTTGTTTTGATAATTTACTTACAGTTATGGGGGAATGAGAAGTAAATATTACTTGGTTAGTCTTTGATATAGTTATCAGGGTATCAATCATTTTACGTTGTAACGTTGGATGTAAGTATACCTCTGGCTCTTCTATTAATAATATGTACTTAGATGTTTTACTAGATATCTCAACATACGTTTCTAATATTGATAATATTATCATACTTTGATAGCCTGTCCCACAATTGAGAATATCACTATCAACCCCAGTATTTATATCTTTAATTCTAGTTGTATAAGTTGTTCCCTTTGATATATTGACATCTGAATCAATAATTACTCTATACTCATTATTACCTATAGCTTGATTATAAAAATTAGTTATTTTTTCACCTAAAGATTCGCACCTTACTTTTGTTTCTTTTGATATAACCTTATTCAATTCTTTATAAGATATATTTTTTCCATCTATCTCTATATTGGTTTGAATTTCATCATCTAGCATTTGAATTAACTCTTTTAAATATGAATTTGTTCCTGCTGTACTCTCATTTTTAGGGTCTCTTATTGCTGGGATAACTTTCATTTGCGGTAATAATGCTTTTAAATCTGTTTCGCTTAGTTCTATTTCGTCATCTATATAAAATTTCTTCGTTACATTTTTTCCTTTTTTAGCAACTAATTTTACCGTAAAATTTTCATTTAATATCTTATATTTATTTAAAGTTTCAGCTAAATATTGAACTCGTGTATTTTCTATGTTCTCACGTTCTTTTTTTAATTTATTAATTTTAGCAGCAGTGGGTTGGTCTCCTAACTCCATTTGTAGTTTTTCCACTTTATTAATTTGTTTTTGTATTTTTTCTCCAAAAATAACCTCTTCTAAATATGTACTTGTAACACCTTTGAAACATATTTCTATCTCTATATCATTTTCATTTCCCTTATGGAAATCCATAATAGAAATGCTCTTCTTTACACTTGGAAATATACATTGTACTGCATCTAAAACTGCTGACTTACCAGTATTATTTTGTCCTATTAACGAAAATAGATTTTTGTCAATATATATATCACCAGAATCCAAAAATGATTTATAATTTTTAATTCTTATTCTGTCTATATGCATGCTATAACCTCCTCTGTAATTTGAATGTAAATATTGATTATATGTATCCGAACTCTAATCCTTCAATTAACCTTTTAAAACTTTTTTTGTCAGATAAATATTTTCCTATTAGCATCAATATATATCCATTTTTATATAAATAGCATTCTTTTTTATTGCATCTATATAATGTATTTTCATATAAATCTGCTAATGTTCCATCATAGTTTATTACAAAATCGTTCTCATCACATGAGTCAAACTCTAAAAAACTATGTTTCTCTAAAAATTCTATTGCTGTAAGAAATCTTTGTTCTTTTATTATTTCATCATCTACTAATTTATTCATTATTGATTTTATATCTATTTTATCCTTTTTATTATAGTAATTTATTATTTTATATAGCACTTTTCTTGTATCTTTATCTAAATATTGCAATTCATTTAATGCCATTTCTATATCTTTTTTCTTATATTTAAACCAATCATAATTTTTAATTATCCATGAATAAATTTCTTTTATTCTATCTTTATCAAACTTAACATCCTCGTAATCAAAATCTATTTCTTCAACCTCCAATTTTTCAAGGTTTTTCTCTATCCACTTTTCATGTTTCTTTTTCATATCTTTAAGAATATCAATCGTATATTTTTCAGGATTATCATCTATTATATGATGATGTTCTTCACACATTAAAATTAAATTATCGTATTCATCCCTATCTTTACTACTTAAATTACTTTTTCCACGTGGTCCATCAACTTTCTTTGCCACAATATTACATTCTTCTCCCGTTATTGTATGATGTTTCTCATCAACCTCCAAGCTCAATGGTTTTCTACATGTTTCATAATTACATCTATTTGCAAACTTTCCCCATAATAATTTTCTTGTTTTACCAGTTATACCCATTCAGTAACCTCCATTTTATTACTAATGTTTAATCTCAACAAATGTTCTTTTACCTTATTGGCATATGTGTTTAAGTAACTTCCCATTATAGACATAACATCCACTTCAATTCACAATCTATATAATGTATTTTATCACATAATATTACAATTATATTATATTTTTCACTTTTTATATCTTAATTTGCTAATATTATTTCATTTAAACAAAAAAATGGACTCATTTCTGAATCCACAAATCTTAATCTTCCATGATAGCTATCATATTTATTCTTTTTTAACATATATCTAAATTATCATAAATTTCTATTCCATATTTCTCTATTTGTAATTTTATTTCTTCATTAATACTATCTAAAAATACTATATCTAAAGAATATACTCCAACAAGTTCGTCTAATTCCTCTGCTATAGTACCTTTATACTTTTTATCACATAGTATACCTAAATCTATATCTGAATTATATTTATAGTTTCCCTTTGCTCTTGACCCAAATAAAACTACCTTTTTCAAACTTTTCTCTTGCTTTTTCAATAACTGTATGTAATTTCCCTTTTAATAATTCCTTTTGTATTAAAATCTTTATAAAATTTTAAAGTCATTGACTTTCCATTCTCAAAAGGATAATAAACTTTAATTTTTCCATCAACAAGTAAATAATAGTATTGAGCTTATAGAAATTCTAAGCAAGTCTTACAGACTTGCTATAGTAACTAATGGACTTACCTTAGTTCAAGATAAAAGAATCAGAAAATCTATTATAGCAAAATTTTTTGAGACTATAGTAATATTAGAAGAAATATTAATATCAAAACCAAACCCTGTGATTTTTGAACATACTTTAAAAAATATAAATTTCTTTGATAAAAATAAAGTTTTGATAATAGGCGATAGTTTAAGTTCCGATATACAAGGTGGGATAAACTCTGATATAGATACCTGTTGGTATAACCCTAACAAAATTATAAATGAAACATCAATAAAACCTACCTATGAAATCTCTAATTTTGATGAACTTAAATCTTTGCTACTTAATTCATAAAAGTATTTATAAATAATAGTAAAAAGATATAGAGCTAAATCTTATTCTATATCTTTTTAAATATTTGATAAGCTGTGCTCAGTTAATTATGATACGTCTCTCCGTATCATAATTAACTGATAATGTTTTTTATGAGGGTGTAAATAATTTTGTGTATTCCTAACTTTTTCTTAGAAATAATCAAAATTTTTTACAGAGCCTTTTTTATATTGAAAAAGGATACCTTTTTCAGTATCCTGAACCGACCCCAAAAAACCGACCTCCAAATCATTAGATTTTTGGTCTAACTTTTTGGGGTCGGT
>ENA-OWPM01000785-OWPM01000785.1-human-gut-metagenome-genome-assembly--contig:-NODE-785-length-32436-cov-8.522930_pt1 | contig 32436 bp, 34 predicted proteins | sample MGYA00248267_ERZ651852 | MGnify/ENA primary metagenome ERZ651852 (study PRJEB26924, sample SAMEA4378228) | human gut metagenome | biome: human gut; feature: human-associated habitat; material: faeces...
CCACTGCTTATTGCTTTTCGCAATTGAAGCAGGGGACTTACTTGATTCGGTTAAAAAATGAGATTTGGCTCAGGCAGGTATCTGCCACAGCACTATTTTCAGCCGATACATCAAAAAAGAAACTGCTCCAGATATTTTTTCACAGACCTGCTCATTTCTCTCATTTCATCTACAGCGATCCTGCTAGTACATCGTTTTCGAAACACGCTCTAACACTCTACCGCTACTTTGATCACACCATCTCTCTTATTTTCAAAAAGTTCATATGCTTCTTCGATTCTGCTAAGCGGATAGGTATGTGTGATAAGTGGTTCTGTATTAATCTTACCTTCTGCGATCAGTTTCAGGGTTTCCTCACAATCACATCCATCCACTCCACCTGTTTTGAATGTGAGATTTTTTCCATACATATCCGGAAGTGGCAGTACCTGAGCCTTATCATAAAGTGCAACCACTGTCACAGTTGCATTTGGTCTTGCACATTCCCATGCCAGACGAAATGTAGATTCCGCTCCCGCAACCTCAAGAACTACATCAGCTCCACCGTGATCACTATGGTCCTGGACAAAATCAAAGCATTCCTCCGGCGAAACAGTAAGAACCTCCGGATAATGTTCATTAATAAAATGAATTCTGTTTTCATCTTTTTCACACATAATAATACACTTTGGATTCTTCAGCATAACACTTAGCAAAGTGCAAATCCCTGTAGGACCAGCTCCAATGATCAGCACAGTATCCTCCTCTGTGATCTCAGAAATACGTGCAGCCCAATAGCCAGTGGCAAGAACATCTCCTACCAGCAAAGCCTGTCTGTCAGTAACTCCTTCCGGAATTTTGTTCAGTCCCTGGTCAGCAAACGGAACTCTTACATATTCTGCCTGACCACCATCTATACGACAGCCAAGAGCCCATCCGCCATTCTCATCTGTACAGTTATTTACATAACCTTTTTTACAGAAAAAACATTCACCACAAAAGGTTTCTACATTTACAGTCACACGATCCCCCGGTTTTACATGAGTTACAGCACTTCCAACTGATTCAACAATACCTACCATCTCATGTCCCACAGTTATACCAGGAACTGCACGGGGAACACTTCCGTGTTTAATGTGCAGATCACTTGAGCAGATACTTGCAAGCGTTACTTTTACAACTGCATCTCGTTCATGCATAAGTACTGGTTTTGGTTTTTCCATTAATTCAAATTTTCCCTTTGAAACATATGTATAAGTCTGCATTATTTTATCCCATCACTTTCCGGATTATTTTATCAGATGATCCTTCATAAATTTTAATGTTTTGTCGGCCTTTAGCCAAACTGCTTCCTGTTCTTCATGGGTAACAAAGATCAATGTCTTTCCCTCGGTCTTTTTTAAAATATAATCAATTGTTTTTGTTCTGGTTTTTTCATCAAGACCTCTGAGAGGTTCATCCATAATCACACAGTCTGAATCAGCCAGCAATGCCCTCAGGATAGACACTCTTCTGCGCATTCCTCCGCTTAATTCACGAACCGGTTTCTGCCATACCTCAGTAAGCGCAACTGCTTTATATGCCTCCTCCAGTTCTCTGTCTGATATTGTTTCTGTGCATACCAGTCTTATATTGGAAGCAGCACTCAGATTTTCGCACAGGCGATCTTCCTGAAATACTGCACTGATCTTCCTGTCACTTATCCCTTCTATTTTTCCCTTATCCGGAATATCCAGCCCCAGAAGAAGCCGTATCAGTGTAGTTTTTCCACATCCGGATCTTCCTCTTATACAAGTGGTTTTCCCTTCTGGAAAAACGCAACACAAATTTCAAATACAAAACTTATCACAATAATCACAATCGTCCACGCAAAAAGATCCGGAATATTCAGATATATTTTTGCATTATACAGTTTCTCACCAATAGAACCTGAGGGTACTCCGATAACCTCTGCTGCTACTCCTGCTTTCCAGCACATCCCAAGTGAAAGCCTGCATGCAGAGAGAAAATAAGGCAGTACCTGCGATACATAAATATATCTGATCTTTCTTCCGGGATTCACCTGAAATACTTTTGCCATTTCCAGTATCTTACTGTCAGTCTGCCGTATTCCCTCAAGGATATTCGTATATATCACAGGCAGAACCATAAGAAAAGAAATAAAAACTGACAGATTTCTGGACGGTATCCATATCAGGCACAAAATGATAAAAGACGCCACAGGTGTAGATTTGACCACCGCAATTACAGGTGCTATCAGGATTTCCACTGTTTTTGACCAATATGCCAACACTGCCAGAAAGATTCCCAAAAACATAGCCACTATGCGGATTCCTGTATAGCATCCTTTCTTTATTTAAGAATTCAAGAAGTATTTAAGTTCATTAAATATTTTATCACACAATGAAAAAATATTTAATGAAAACTTTGATATTTACCAATAATTTTTCTATTCTTTTCATAACCTAACGGCATATTTTGTTGCTTTTCCATACTGATTATTCTATAATATATAATATCTGTTTGCAATTTTTTGTTGTTTTTTCTGAAACAGCAAAAATCGAAAAACATGTTGCTGAGAACGGAATGAGCAGTAACAATGTCAAACGATTTCATCTATAAAATAAAATATCAGGAGTATACAGATATGGAATTGAAAAACAGAACTTTATCAAATTTCGCCGATCTTGTTCAAACCGGTGAATGCAAAAAATTCAAAGGCCGTCTGAAAGTAGGTGTGGATTTGGGTACAGCTAATACAGTTCTGGCAGTTGTAGACACTACCAACCGTCCGATTGCCGGCATATCCGCTCCCTCCCAGGCTATCAGAGACGGCGTGATCGTCAATTATTATGAATCTGTTCAGCTTGTTACACGGCTGAAGGCTGAACTTGAAGAAAAACTGAAAACTGAGCTTCCTTACGCTGCAGCTGCAATCCCACCCGGAGTTTCCGAAGGAAGTTCAAAAAGTATTCAATATGTGCTGGAGGGTGCAGGTTTTGAGGTTTCCAATATCGTAGACGAACCCACCGCTGCAGCTGCTGTACTTAAGATTTCAGACGGCGCTGTAGTAGATGTAGGTGGAGGCACTACAGGAATCAGTATTCTCAAAGACGGCAAAGTAATCTACACAGACGATGAAGCTACCGGCGGCAGTCACATGACCATGACTGTAGCAGGGCACTATAACATCCCATACGAAGAAGCTGAAATTTTAAAAACAGATCGTTCAAAAGAAGCTGAAATTTTCCCTGTGATCAAAGCAACTGTAGAAAAAATGGCCACGATCACTCAGAGATTTCTCACAGGCTACCAGGTACCCGCTGTATATGTTGTAGGCGGTTCCGCAAGTTTTGAAGATTTCACAGGCGTATTTGAAAAAAAGCTTGGGCTACCTGTTTATCGTCCGGTACATCCTCTGCTGGTAACCCCACTGGGTATCGCTTATCACTGTGATCTTCCACCGGTCACACACAAAAAATAATCAAAACTTTTCATAAAATACTATATAAGGGGGTATTATACCATGAGAGAACTAAAAGCAACAAAAATCAATGCTGCAGATTTTGCACCATTTGGTACATTTTTCAGCATGACAGAGCCAGAAGGCTATCCATTACAGGGTGAAATACATAAATTTTATCCAGACCGTATTTCCGGTACCTGTATGGGATCCATTGGTTTTTCACCTATTGCAGTACATAAAGATGAACGCATCGTTAAAGCTGCTGAATATCACACAACTACCTGGGAGGGAATTGTTGCACTGGATGATGACATGATCATACATGTAGCACCGGCTTCTGCAGGCACACCTGTTCCGGAACTTACCAGAGCATTCATAGTTCCAAAAGGAACTATGGTGAAGATCAATGCTGCTATCTGGCATTTATGTCCTCTTCCTTTAAACAATGAAGTACTCCATGCCATGATCATTCTTCCGGAATGCACTTATGCAAATGACTGCACAGTAGTAGATTTTGAAGAAAAAGACTGGTTTAAGATTACTGTCTGATATACATAAATATCCCCGGAACTCCACTGTTTTTACATGAAGTTCCGGGGATATTTTTATTGTCTGATTTTTACAATACACCCTGCTTCTGCATTTCGGCAGACACAGAAACATACTCTTTACTGTTTTCAAGATTTCCCAGCTTTTCTTCCCATGTAAGGTTTCGTTTAATCTTTGCAGGACTTCCCATCACCAGAGAACCGTCCGGTATCACTGTATTCTTTGTCACAAGACTTCCTGCTCCTATGATACAATCCTTACCTATTCTGGCACCATCAAGAACAACCGCTCCCATTCCGATCAATGTACGGTCACCGATCATACATCCATGAAGCACTGCATTATGTCCAACTGTCACATTATTCCCAATATGTACCGGCATATTACGGCTTACATGAATCGTACAGTTTTCCTGAACATTAGATTCCTCACCGATCACGATCGGAGCATCATCGCCACGTATCACAGCATAATGAAGAACACAACTGTCACGCCCAATAGTTACATCTCCAATAACCACTGACTGCCTTGCAATTTTTGCATCTTCTGATATTTTTACACTCTTATAATCCATCTTCCGAAATACCTGCCTTCTTGATTTAATACTACCTTCACATCATTTTCAATACCCTGACACTTCTTTACTGCAGAATCTTTATACATATTCCAAAAAGACTTTCTGCATTTCATTTGCTGATTTACAGAAAGTCCTCTTAGCTATTATTTATGGTGTTTTTCTTCCTCTTCTTTCACCAGTCTTGATGTTTCTTCAGACGGTGCTGAGATTACAGCTGCTGCTATAATTTCACAGGGCGGGTTTCCCTTTACAGCATCTACTGCTGCCTTTACTGCTGCTATATCCCCACTTAAGAATATAGTTGCGTGACCTCCGCACTTGGTATGCCAGGTACGGAATTCCACATCTGATGTTTTCAGCATCTGGTCAAGGACAACTACTGCATTACAGCTTCCCACAACCTCTACTAATCCTAATGCTCCATATGACATCTTCTCATTTCCTCCTGACATGTTCTATTTGTTAATGGTCATCTTAAGTGCCACTTCAGTATCTGCGGAAGGTGATGCGATCACTGTGTGAGAAACAATCTTGCCAAGGGGTTTGGCTGTCTCTAAGGCCACTTCCATTGCTGCATTCACATCAGAAACACTGCCGCGTATTTTTACACATGCTCCGCTTTTCAGTCGGTTTCGTTCGACGCTTTGAATCGTTACGTTTGCAGCCTTGGATGCTGCATCGAGAGCGACAAAGCAAGCTACCAGGTTATCCAGTTCAAATGCCCCAACTGCCATGCCATCATAGTTTTTTGCCATTTTATCCTCCTTACGAGACGGGAAAATGGTTCTCCCGACTGCTGTCTTTTATACTAGTATATCTTGTTTTCATTATAATTACAAGCTATTTTCTACTGAAACCTCACAAGAATTCACATAATACAACATAATCCCACATTATCTTCAAGAGTATAGCTGTTGGATTGTTTATTTTTCACTATTTTCATAAATCTTCTCTCTTACAACCATTCACAGGCTTCTATGCAGAACATATACTAATATGGAGAACAACAATCTGCTGTTGTCAGGTTTTAATCGTCATGCATCAAATGACCCGGAATTATCCGGTACCTCCTGCTATAACATTTGATGCTGTAGGGTCAGGCGGATATTTGCAATTGAAGCAGAGGACTTACTTGATTCAGTTAAATTTTTTCTAAATCTGCAATATTTTCAGGATATTCCATATCTGAATATAATTTCAGCTGTAACTGTAATATTCTGTTATATTCATCACAGCCCGGTTCTAAAACTCTTCTTTGTTCATACAGTTTATGATCTTCCTCACTCATTTTCACATCAAAGCTTTCCTGAGTATGGAACTGGACTTCAATACGATAGTTGCGTGAGTTTTTAAACTTGGCATTTACACCATTATATGGAAAGCTGTCATTGACCCAATAATTTTTCAACGAATAGATCTTCCAGTTTTTCTCATGCAAAGCATCTGTCACAGAGCGTATCTGTTCAACATAATTTTTCGGCTCCAGTATCACTGTATAACGAATAACATCCGCTATTGAATCGAAAAAAGATTTCTCTACTCTCTGATAGAGCTTATTATATAAGGATTTCGGTGATTTTACTCTATACTCTAATCCCGCAAGTACTGCTTTATTTATTTTTGCAAAGTCCATAAGAAATTTGGTGATCTCAAACTCTGTAGACAGATAATCCGCATAAAATACTCTTTCTTCAAAAGAAAGTTTATGAAAAAGTTCAATATCCTCTTCTGTCCATGATTCTTCAATTTCTTTATTAAGATAGATCTTCTCTGAATTTTCAGCAGACAGAACACACTTGAGCTCTATCGAATCAATGCAAAAAAGACTGGTATTGTCACCCGACTCATGAGTGAGACTTCTGAGAATCTTATTAAAATTATTGATAATTATATTGACTTTTCTTTCAATCAGTGCATATGCTGAATCTGATCCACCTGCTTCTATCACAAGTTTACCACCTTTAACGGAAATGCTTCTTACGACATTTCTTTCAACAAATCCAACAATCTCTTCAGAATTATATTTATCAAAATCCTCATAATCCAGATCAGGATTTATATTTTTCAATTCTGCAAGCTGATTTCCAACCACAAGAACTGCTGCCAGATCCTTCAATCTGACAGTATTTTTATTGTCTAATACCAAAATTTCTTCCAGTTGATTTATATCATCACTATTTTCTCCCATAAAACGCAACATACTGATTATGGCATGTTTATGTATCTCTGACGGAAATTCAAATATATCTCCATATTCTTCTATCAGACACACACTGAACAAAGCATGATATTTGCTCATGATCTGCAAGAATGTAAGCGATTGAATCTGCTTTTGGATTCCCAGCTTGTTTATATATTTATTCATAATTTCCTGATTTAAACCAAATCCGGTATGAGCAAACAGAGCCGCCATCAAAAGGCAGTAGCACTCATCTTCATTCAAATCTTCCAACTTCTGTCTATCCATGATTAAATCACAAAATTCTGCAATATCTATAAAATGCATAATAGAATAATCAGAAATATTGGGATATATCTTTTTATATTTTTCCAGCATTCTCTGGACCACTGTACAATTATCCCTGTAATTCTCATATAATTTTTTTGATTTTTTAAGTAAATTTTCCGAACACTTGTTAACTATCATTTGAATGATCCTTCCTCAATTTGCACTGCTTATTTCTACTATTATACTCAAAAACAGCAGCCTTGTATATAGCTGCTGTTTCCGATTCTATCTATTTCTCTTTCTCAAATCCGTATACCCATTTTCCCCTCAAAAACAGATACAGGAAAATCACAGAGCTGATGCTCCAGGTCAGGGGATATGCCCAGAATATCACCCGGATATCTGAGATAAGGCGGACTGCTACCGTGATATAGCTCACACGAAACAGACACCAGTCACAAAGCATGACTATCATGGGGACTGCCGCATGACCAGATCCGCGTAGTACTGCTGCAATACAATGCGAAAATGCCAGCAGACAATAAAACAACGCAATTATTCTCGCCTGCATCACGCCATAATGTATTACACTTGGATCTCTGTTAAAAGCAGCGATCAGTACCGGTGCCGCCGCATATATGATAATACCGATCAATTCTGCAATGATCACCGAACAAATAACTCCAAATCTTGCACCTTTTTTCGCACGTTCATACTGTCTGGCACCAAGATTCTGGCTGACAAAAGTTGTCAGGGCCATTGTAAAACATGTTACCGGCAAAAAAGCAAATCCCTCTACCTTTGAATAGGAACCACAGCCTGCCATTGCCATTTTCCCAAATGCATTGATATTTGACTGCACAAAAACATTTGCAATAGCGATCACTGAATTCTGGAACCCGGACGGCACGCCATTCTGAATAATCTGTTTTAGCATATGTCTGTCAAAACGGATCATTCTCAACTCTAACCGATATTCTTCTTCCACACGCATCAGGTGGATCATACAAAGAATGGCGCTGACAAACTGAGAAATAGCTGTTGCCAGTGCAGCTGAACCAACACCCATACCAAGACCTGCAATAAAAAAAATATCCAGTACAACATTGATGCATGAAGAGATGATCAGATAAATCAGGGGGTGATGACTATCTCCGACAGACTGCAGGATTCCAACAAAAATATTGTACATAACAACCCCTATGGATCCTGCAAAATATGTTCGGAAATACACGATGGACTCCGACAGCACATCAGCAGGTGTTCCCATCAGTACCAGAATTTTGGGAGCCAGAAACATTCCCATAACCGTCAACACTACACCAGCCACAAGTCCAAACGCTACGGTTGTATGGATTGCTTTCTGCAGACAGTCCTTTATTTTTGCCCCATAATATCTGGCAACAACAACTCCGGCTCCCATGGCAATTCCATTGATAAATCCCACCATCAAAAAAATCAGATTTCCGGAAGAACTGACTGCAGCCAACGCATTACTTCCAAGAAAATTGCCTACGATCAGGGAATCTGCTGTATTATACAACTGCTGAAACAGATTTCCGAGAAACAGTGGAATGGCAAAAAGGATGATTTTTCCGGAGATACTTCCTTCTGTCATTCTTGAATCCTTTTTCATAATTTTTGATACCTTCCCGTTTTTTTCTTTATTTTATCACAAAAAAGCCAACTATCTTACTCCTTTTCCCCTTCATTCGCTTCCTCTATTGTCACACTCTCCTGTACCTGCATATCCGTATACTGAACACGAATAACTGCCTGCGGCCAGTTTATGCTGACCATTGCTGTTTTGTCTTTCTCATCTCCTGCTTTCCGGATAAGCTCCAGCAATTCCTTCAGTACTTCCTTTGTCAGATAACCACCTCTCCAGTGAAAAATAAGTATCCTGCCTTTCTTCGCCGCCTGCAAAGAACGTTTATACACATCCTCTTTCTTAGTAAAAGAAAGCTTCTTCTCCTTATAGTAAAAGTGCTCATGATCACCGCAGTGAGGCGCCGGCGCAATAAGAGGCTCATGATCCCTGAAAATCTGTGAATCATCCAGATTGAAATAATCATAGCGGATTTCAGAAGTCTCACGATCTTTCCCCAGGGTATTATCAAAGGTCGCATCCAGATGATAATATGTCCCTCCTATTTTTACGATATTCCATGTGTGACGATACTTAATCCCCTTCTCAGGATTATTTCCACAGATTGCAATCACACACCAGACTCCCAGTGCATCTAACAAAACCTTTACTGCTTTTGCGATTCCCTCACAAACACCAACGCCTTGCCCCAACGGTCCGATAATTTCATGGGAATATGATTTTTTCAGTTTGTCATAGCGGATATTTTCACAGATAAAATCATGCACATACTTCTCTTTCTCCCACTCAGACAGCTTCTGAGCCGGGCGAATCAGCTTCTCAACTCTGGCAGTCATAGCCTTTTGATGTTCGCAAATCTTCTTTTTATCAAAAAGATACTCCGGAATAAAAATCAGATTCGGAGAGTCTTTATAATACCGGTATTTATAACTGCTCACCCAGAATATCTCCGGATGATCCAGACGCATCTGGAAAAATACATTATAAAGTTCTTCTCCCTCTAATGCCGGAATCTGAAATTCATCCGCCAGGTTTTTCACACCGCTAAGAATGCTGTGATATGCAGCCTGCTGCGCCTTATTCATATGGTTGTAATAATATTGCTCCATTGTTATCTTATCTCCAAGTTCTTCGTCACTTATAATCCCTTCCGGTACATTTCACTGATCACTGCCTGCGCATGTTCAGATTCCTTTTTCTCTATTATCTGCGCCCGGTCACTTAAAATCGCCAGCATCTCATCTACCAGATCTTCGATTTTAGGATTTGTATACCGATATAAATACCCCAACATTCTGGTTGCGGTATAATCTGTATTCATATTTTTATATGCAATCTCAGCACAAAGCTCCTTCGGATAGCCCTTGCTGAGCAAAACCCTGTATAGTTCTTCTGTTCTTTCTGATGCCATGTTTTTTACCTTTCTTATCATGTTTCTGTGTCACCAGCCATCTGATTTACCTCGTCAAAAATCATATGATATAGCTATGTTTTTTCTTATAGTAACATACTTCAACTGATATTCGCAATCAGAACATGGAGCTTATTTGATATGGAAAAAAGATTGTTACAAGGCACTGAGTAAACAGTAACACAGTAACTCCAAGACTTACAAGGTTATCAACGTGACAGTAGAATGTGCGCAATAACTATGTTATACTGATAATATCTAAATGCTTCAGATAACAAGCAATCAATACACTAGAGTGTGTTTGAAAAATGCTTTCTGTAAGATGTGCGTCACAATTTGTTGGTACACTCGTTACTATCGGAAGCATTCAAGCCACATTCTCAGGAGGAAAAAATGTCGAAAAAAGAAATAAGTTTTACAGAAGGACCTGTGTTCCAGTCTTTGCTTCGGTTTGCTATCCCCGTACTTGGAGCATTGATCCTGCAGGCTGCGTATGGCGCAGTTGATTTGCTGATTGTTGGGAAATTCGGAAATGCCTCGAGTATTTCCGCAGTAGGAACAGGCAGTTCCTTTATGCAGATGGCCACTTTTATCATTACAAGTCTTGCGATGGGATCCACCGTAATAATCGGACATCACATCGGAGAACAGAAGCCAAAAGAAGCAGGAAATGCGGTCGGAACTACGATCATTCTTTTTCTGATCATTGCTGTCATCATGACATTTGTACTGGAATTTGCCGCCGGAGGGATTGCGCACCTTTTACAGGCGCCGGCTGAATCCTTTGGCAAAACAATTCTTTATATCCGAATCTGTTCTGCCGGTATCGTTATTATCATTGCATACAATGTAATCAGTGGTGTGCTGCGAGGTGTGGGAAACGCAAACCTTCCACTTCTGTTCGTAGGAATTGCCTGTGTCGTAAATATTCTGGGAGATTTGCTTCTGGTTGGAGTATTTCACATGGATGTTGCAGGTGCCGCCATTGCCACTGTATTTGCACAGTTTGTCTCTGTTGTCTGTTCTGTCGTTGTATTAAGGAAACAGGATATGCCTATAGAATTTTCCAGAGAACAATGTCGGATTTATAAGGAAGAGTTAGGGAAAATATTGAACGTAGGTGTGCCGATCGCACTTCAGGAGACAACGGTTCAGATTTCATTTCTTGTCGTAAATTCTGTTATCAATCAGATGGGTCTGATGCCATCTGCCGGATATGGAATTGCACAGAAAATCGTTTCCTTTATTATGCTGGTTCCATCCTCTGTCATGCAGAGTGTATCAGCATTTGTTGCGCAGAATATTGGTGCCGGAAAGAAAAGCCGGGCATGGAAGGGTTTTTACACTGCAATCATTACCGGATGTTCCGTTGGAATCATCATCTTTATGGTAGGATTCTTCGGAGGCGGAGTATTATCCTCTTTCTTTACCAATGATTCCGAGGTAATCGCGCAGAGTGCCGCTTACCTGAAAGGTTTCTCTGCCGACTGTATACTGACTTGTGTACTTTTCAGCAGTATCGGATATTTTAATGGCTGTGGAAAAAGTATTCCTGTTATGATCCAGGGAATCACTTCCGCATTCTGCATCCGAATTCCGATATCTATCATTATGTCGAGATTACCGGAAACATCTCTGACTTATGTTGGAATGGCGACACCTATCACAACTGTATATGGAATTATCTTTTTTATAATCTGTTTCCGGCTGTTAAATAAAAACGCAGCCAAATAACAAAAATGGTTTCCCGTTATCAGTTCTCTCAACTGAGATATTGATAACAGGAAACCATTTCTAATCGCCCATAGTCACCTTACAATTTTTCTTGAAACATGCTATGCCATATTTTATAAAATTCTGCATACCATCCTGTTTCAATCTTGCAATGTAGTCTTTTTCTTCTATCTGTTGCAATGCTTCAGCACATGCAGCATCCATATCTCCACCTTCTGCATACTTTAATTCAATTGCTATGCCTGTCCTGTTTTCCCCAACCTCTACAAGGATATCGCTGTATCTGGTACCGGACTCCGCATTAGACATCGTACGCCATGTGGATTTATAACCTAATAATCCCAAAAGGATTCCATGGTAAAAGTTTTCTTTCTTTTCCTTTGCTACAGCAGTGTCTCTAATACTTATGGTATTCCACAAATAGTCACCAAATATCTTTTCTATCTTTTCCGGCTCTTTATTTACAAATGCACCACAAAGCTCTTCAAGTACTTTTCCATCACTTCTTGAAACATCACTGAACCATTCCTTTATCTGTCTGCTAAACAGATTTCTTATTTCTCTGTTTGGAATTTTCAGCAAATATTTTCCGCTTGTCGTACGGCCGTTTTGTGTCAGATATCCAGTAGTAAGCAGTACACTCCAGAGATTTTCTATGCTCTTATCGATTTCATTATATGTCAATTCCTGTAAAACATCCTTTTCTATGCTTTCGCCTGCTATCAGCTTCTCTATTTCAGCTTTTGTCTGAACATTTGCCTTATCAATGAATCTGCGCACAATAGTATTACCGCTGGAATTAGACCAAAAATCCTGTGGTAATGCTTTGGAATCAGCACACAACAAATCAATATAATTTACAACATCCCATGGACAATATACGTCCGCATTACCAAATCTGTAACCGTCATACCATTCCTTTATCTCTCCAAAATGTGATGATAATCCATAATCAGTAAGTATTTGCTTAACTTCTTCATCGGTAAATCCAAATTGCTCATCAAATCTTGTATCCATGATGGATAATACCTTAAAGTTATTGATACCGGTAAAAATACTTTCTTTAGATACTCTCAGGCATCCTGTCAAGATGGCAAACTGTAGAAAGTCATTTGTCTTTAAAGCCTGTCCCAGTAGTCCACGAATGAGTTCTGACATTTCATCATAATAGCCATTACTAAACGCTTTATCCAGAGGTACATCATATTCATCTATGAGGATGATTACTTTTTTGCCATAATGTTTGCACAAAAGTTCCGATAGCAAACGAATACTGTCTGCCACATCGTCCATCTGGCCTAATAAAAGCTGCTCATACTGCATACGCTCTTCATTTACAAGTTTGCCACTGTCTTTAAGATAATAATGTCTGCGAGCTTCATTTTTCATTGTAGTAGTGATACGTTTTAAAGCAATATCAAAAGTTAATCCATCAACGCCTTTAAGTGACAAAAAAATAACCGGATATTTTCCCATATGCTCATTGCATAGTTTTTTATTGCGAGATATATAGAGTTCATCAAAAACAGACTTATCCGTACCAATTTCAAAAAAAGACTTAAACATACTCATATTTAAAGTCTTGCCAAAACGGCGAGGACGCGTAAAGAGATTCACCTTTCCCCAGTTCATTAAAAGCTGCTCTATAAGTTTTGTTTTGTCAATATAATAAAAACCTTCTTTTCGGATTTCTTCGAAATCTTCAATTCCTACCGGTAATTTTAATCTATTATCCATGGAAACCTCCAAAAAATAATCCGAGAAATTTAATACATGCCTGTCCAGATTTCAAAACTGCTGCTTATTTCTTGCAAGAATCGAACTCTTCTCCAGGCATGCACAGTTTACGCTTTCATCTCGGTAATTGAATTGCCGAAGATTCCCGCTTTTTGTCCTAAATTTCTCATTGTCAAATGTCTTAAAATCAAGTAATACAACATAGTATTCATCCCGAAACATTTCTGCAAGCGCACGCAAGGTTGTAGTCTTACCATATTGTCTGGCCCTGTTAATAGTAAAATATTTTCCTGCATCCACAAGCTCTCTAATCTGTTGTAAACGACCATTAATATTTACCATATAATGTTTCTCTGGAATACACACACCTGTTGTATTAAAAACTCTCCCCATTCATCACACCTCACAATCAAAAATGGTTCCCGGCTATCACATTTAATTAAAACAATGATAACATGAAACCATTTTAGCGTAAAGTAACATTCCAAAGGTTTTATATAACTTTCAGACAATGATTTACTCTCTCAACACCTCATAATGAGAAAACATCTCCCCGCTACATGAATCCAGAAACTTCATAATCTTATCTAAATACATTTCCATCGTCCTGTCATCGCTGCAGTAGGTCTCATGTCTGGTTCCCGGCAGGTAAACATATTCACAGGAAGTGATTCCTCTGTGATTGATTTTCTCTGCAAATTTTCTCAATGCGTTTACAGATACAAAATCATCTTTTTCTGCCTGAAATAGCAAAACAGGTGCTGACAGTTTCTTCCATCCGCAATATTTTATGTACCAGCTCATTTTTACAGACGCCAGAAGCCATCCATAAGAGGCTGCACTAACCTGGAATTTTTTATTCTCTTTACGCAGCTCATTATATTTTTCAAATCTCGGTCTGGAAGTACATCCACTGGTTTCGAAAGTCTCACTACCATCATAAGGCTTCTGACCAGCCACATAGTCTTCCTTTTTTCCCAAAAGGCACTTCGTCTGTGCAATAGCGATCACCAATGGCCAGGGAACATTTCCGGTAAGCGGGCGAAGCATAGGAGAATTCAATATAATCTTCTGAAACAGTTGCGGTTCCCATGCAGCTGCGATTGTACCAATTGCCCCACCCATGGAATGAGCAAAAAGAACCAGCGGTAATTCAGGGTATGTTTTTTTTATCACATGGCATATTTTCAAAAAATCCCTCACATATCGCTTCCAGGTATCTATATGTACAAGAGATGGATCTGCTGTCAGGCGATAACTTTGTCCATGTCCCATATGTTCCGGCATATACACATGATATCCAGCCTTCAGAAAATAATAAATCATCTCGTCATATTTCGGCGCTGCTTCTGTAAAACCATGACTGATTATAATCACGCCTTTCGGTTTCTCTGCCAGGTAACGCTGTACATAAATTTTCCCCACTATCCCCGTGTCTTTTCGATGCAGATGATCCTCTGCACCAGGAACGTACCCCTCCTGACGGTGCGTTGCAAGATATGGTTCTATTTCATCATTCATTTTATACAAATATTCATTCTCATGTATTATTTCCATTCGTGTGTACTCCTGTTACTTTTTCATAATTCTGTTGCTATCTGCTTTTCACCATTCGATACATGCCTGTATTATAATCTTTACTGATGTCTATTAATAATCCCATTAATCTTTTTCTCATTATAAAATACCAGTATAATTCCACCTATACAGCAGAATACTGCTGCCCCAAAAGCAGCAACTCTATAACCAGTTCCCTCTGCTGCCCCTATCGTCGAGACTGCGGTAAATATCAGCATAGAAATACTCTGCCCAAGTTTAAATGCAAATGTCCTTGCCGCATAAAACATTCCTTCACGATTGCTTCCTGATGTAATCGAGTCGCTCTGCGAAATATCTGCCACAACAGCCTGCGGAAGAATTCCGAAAATCGCCATAGGAAGAGCCGCCACGACTGTCAGGATCAGTCCCTGCACCGATGCCGGAATAAAGCTCATTTTTCCCATAAATCCGGTGTAAAAATAAGCAACACTAAATACTGCAAATGCGAACAAAATCATCTTTTTCTTTCCAAGTTTAGGAGTAAGCTTATTTACCGGAATATAAAATACAAGGGACAATGCTGTCATTCCCACAAAATACAAAGTTGTCATCGTTTCCGGAAGCTTCAAAAGACTGGTGACAAAAAATGGAAGACCTGTCTGAAACATGGTAAGTGCGATCCAGTAGAAAATATCAGATGCCACAAACTTGCGAAATTCCCCATTCTTAAAAGTAGCTGTAAGAGATCCAAAAGCTGACTCCTTTGCAGGAACCGTATCTACATAATCCTTTTCACGAATGCAAAATACAGGTACAAGCATACAGATAAACGCTACAGCCGCCATCAAAGTAAAGGTCATACGAATAGCTCCAACTCTGCCAAATGCCGGAATGAACATCCCCCATATCGTAGGTGCCAGATACGCTACCGCAGTTCCAGCAATAAATGTAAAGGAAATGACCGTGGAAATATTAAGTCTTTCCTGCTGGGTATGTCCAAGTTCCGGAATCAACGCATTATATGGTGTACAGTACGCGGTAATGGATAGATAGTATGCCAGAATCATAATCAGCAAAAACACTCCATTGATCCAGCTATTTTTATTAACCGGCGACCAGAAAACCAGTACTGTAGAAAGCGCCAGCGGTAAAGATGCCCATTTCAGAAACGGAATTCTTCGCCCATTCTTTGACGTACATCTGTCAGATAAAGATGCGATCATTGGATCTGTAAAAGCATCAAAAATTCTTCCGAAAGCTGTAATTCCGCCAATAATAGTAAATATGCCGAAGACCACCAGCCCCTGTGGAATAAATACTGTCTGTCCCTGACTGATGGCTGTCTTATCCGGCTGATAAAAATATACAAGCCAGTTAGAAATAATCCCGGACAGCATCGCCCATCCAAACTGTCCAGCTGCAAACTGCCATATTTTCCCTGTTGTTAACTTTTTCATGGTACACCTCCAGATTAAAAATATTTTAGAAATTTCTTATTCCTCTTAACAGCAGCTCTATAATGATACGGATCTGCTTTTCACTCTCCACATTCTGGTCAGATGACAGAATATCTCCTCCTACTGCCAATTTCTCCATCAGTGCAAGGAGGGTATGTGTCAGAGAGAAATACATCTCATCCACTGAACAGTTAAAAGAAAGGCTTTTATCTACCAGACCTTTCTCGAGAGCAATGGTCACATAAGGTTTTAATTTAAGAATCCCATTTTCATAATCAGCCAAATGTTCCTCTGATACATTATACTTTTTCACAAAAACATCAAATTCGTGAAGAAACTTCAAAAACGGCTTTTGCTCCAGAAATATCCTGCAAAAAACATTCAAAATTTTCCGTAACTGATCATAGCCTGAACTCTCGATGCCATCCATTTTCAAAGTAGCCTCTGATTTTGCATCAGCAATATTTGGCATATTACCCGTCTTCAACTCTCCTAAGTATTTCTCCGAAACCTTTTCCCAGTATACTTCTGCAGTCTCAATTACCAGTTCTATCTTTGAAGAAAAATAACGATACACCGTCGCTGCTCCCACACCTGCCCGTTTCGCAACTTCCTCAATCGAAGTATCCTCCACACACTTCTCCTGAAACAATTTCATAGAGGCATTTATAATTCTATCTCTTCTCTGCTGCGCCTGACGCACACGTGTTGGAGATGTGCCTTCTATTTTTTCCATCTGCTCACCGCCTTTTGCATTTTATGATAGTAATACTATCATTTTTATATGTATCATACAATATATTTTGTTTTATTTTAAAATTTTTATATATATTATATAAATCCATCTGTCATTTTTTGTGCATCTTATCAGCTCTTGTTCTTGCAATACAAAATTCTCAGAATAATCCTCAGGCCTGTCAATACCAGATTCAGAAATAAAAAAATGGTTTTCCGTTATCAATTCTCTTAATTGAGACAGTAATAACGAAAAACCATTTTTTTATCAAATATAGATATTCATTTTTTCTCATATCTTTCAATCAGACACTGATGTTCTTTTGTCTTCTTGTCATAGTTTATCCCAACCAGCAAAATATCTCCGGTATAATCCAGAACTGAATCCGGATATTGCTTTTCCTTAATCTGTTGCAATGCTGTCTGAGCCTTCTGATTCCGCCTGCGCATCTAGATCCAGCGTAGCTTCCAGCAATTCTTCGGAATCGCGTGAAAAAGCGGCCATTTCATTCCAATGTTTTCTACGCACTGCCTTTGACAATTCCTGACGAATTTCCTCATTTGGGACAAATGCCCGTCTCCGATTCTGATCGTAGGCCAGATATCCCAGATGTATCAAATATGTCAGAACATCATCACGACTGGAAAAACTTACCATATCATTTTGAAAAGTTGTCACATCAACCTCTACAGAATCTCCTGACAACATTTCAATAATAGATGACTTTAAACCATCAAAGTCCATGTTAAGCAATGGTACAACAGCCTCGTAAGATGCCGTTTCTGACCAGTAACTTTTAAATTCCCCTCTAAGCATTACACTTACAACTGCCTGCGGATTGTATGTTTGATAATTATTTAAAAGATAACCATCATACCATCTTTTTACCTTATCATAATTCTGATGATATTTTCCGGCAAGTGCCTTTACTTCTTCTTCTGTAAATCCAATATACGGAGCCATATTTCCAGATCCCAACATTGTAAATTCATCAAAATTATTGAGTGCCGACTGCGTTTTCAACTTTTTAATCGGAAGAATACCTGTCAAAAATGCCAGCGCCATATATTTCGTAGGTTCAATTCCCTTAAACATTCTCCGTAAAAGTCCAATATATGCTTCCTGAATATTCTGATTCTGTGCCTCATCACGTATCAGAACATCCCACTCATCAATGATCACAATGAATCTGTTTCCTGTTTCCTGATTTATAATAGACATCGCATCCGGAAGTCCTGTCACATCAGAATCTAAGATATCCGGGTATTCCTTTTTTAATTCCTCTACTATATTATTCTGAATCGTATTCACTATTTCGCTGATATTATTCTCTGTAATAAACCATTGAACATCAAAATGTATCACATCATACTTATTCAGATATTTATGAAAATCTTCCGTATCACTCACAGCTAAATCCGCAAACAGATTTTCTGAATCACATCCCTTACTATAATAGGCAGCCAGCATATCTGCCGTAGTAGATTTTCCAAAACGTCTTGGACGGCTGTTGCATATAAATGCCTGTTTGGTATCAATAACTTTATTGGTATACGATAAAAATCCCGTTTTATCCACATATATTTCCGAATTCACCGCTTTTTGAAAAGCACTGTTATCCGGATTTACAAATCTTCCCATTCTTTACACCTCATAATCAAAAAATGGATTTTCCCAATATACATCATTCCCCTAGAATCTCCCCATATAAGAATTCCGGACAAATGTATCCATCAGGTCTCTTCCAATCTGAAGATCTTCTTTCGTTGCTGCTTCTGATTTCTGTGAGAGAAATAACGGATCTCTCATAATATTTTTAACCATCTACTTTATTTTCTCTTTACTACATGAGTAAGTTCCTGACGTATTTCCTCATTTGGAACAAATGCCGTTCTTCTGTTCTGGTTATATCCCAAATAACCAAGGTGGATCAAATACGTAAGTACATCATCTTTGCTTTGTATATTCACCGTATCATTTTTGAAAGCAGCTGTATTTACTTTAATCGAAGCACCGGAAAGTATTTCAATTATAGCGTTTTTCAAACCATCATAATTCATATTGATAAAAGGAACAATTGCTTCATAAGAAGCAGTCTCAGACCAGTAACTTCTAAACCTGCCCCGCACACAAACACTTACTACTGCTTTAGGATTATATACCTGATAGTCCTCCAGCAAATAACCATCATACCAATATTTTACTTTCTCAAAATCTCTGTGATATCTTTCGCAAAGATCCTTCACTTCAGCTTCTGTAAATCCAATATATGGTGTCATCACTCCTGCATCAAGCATTGTAAATTCATCAAAATTATTTAATGCAGACTGCGTTTTTTCTTTCTTTATCGGCAAAATACCTGTAAGATACGCCAGCTGAATATATTTTGTCGGTTCCGTTCCCTTAAACATTGCCTGCAAAAAATTAATGTACTTTTCCTGTACTTTTTTATTCGCCGCTTCATCTCTGATCAGAACATCCCACTCATCAATAATTATAATAAATTTCTGTCCAACAATATGTTTAATACGTGAAAGACTTTCCGACAAACTTGTCTCTTCCTCAGGCAGAACGCCAGGGTAAATCTCTCTCAATTCAGCCTGTACGGATTTCGTAATAAACGCTACAACATTATCCACATTATCACAATTTGCCAGGAACCACTGAATATCAAGATGAATCACATCATATTTATTAAGATGTGTCTTAAAATCAGATTCCCTGCTTATATCCAGCCCCGAAAACATTTCTTCAGAATCACAGCCCTTACTATAATAAGCGGCCAGCATATTTGCAGCATATGATTTTCCAAACCTGCGTGGTCTGCTGTTACAGATATAAGCTTCTGTTGTATTAAGTACGCTGTTTGTATATTCCAACAATCCGGTTTTATCCACATATATCGGAGAATTCAGTGCCACCTGAAATGCACTGTTATCAGGATTTACAAATCTACCCATTCCTTACACCTCTCAATCAAAAATGGCTCCAGGCTATCAATTATTCTAAGTAAAATAATGATAACATGAAACCATTTTAGCGTAAAGCTGAAAAAGCTGTTATATATCCAGACACCCGAGCTATATCGGGATTCTATAAAATAATCACAGCTATTTTGCGTAAATAGAACCAACAATCTTTCCCCGTAATGTACACGGCAGAATTTTACATAAGAATCTCAGAATCTTATACTTCACACCCGCCACACAAATTGGTGCGCAGTTATTTTTCTGCGCAATTCGCGCAATATATGTACCAATAACCTCCGGCGACATCCCATTCAGCTCATCTTTCTCCATCTGACTGACACTGTGTGAAATACGGCCGCCGTATTCATTATCACCCAAAACTGTCTTTTGTCTGGCCTGGATAAAACCAGTATGAATATCTCCAAGTTCTACTGCTGTCACCCTGACACCATAAGGACTTACCTCATTGTCAAGCGAAGCGCACAGGAATAAGAAGACACTGCCGCTTTACTGGCTGAATAAAATGCCTGAAACGGAATATTGCCACCGCTGCCACAGAACTGATATTGACAATATGTCCACTGTGCTGTCTGCGCATAGATGGAAGAACAGCTCTGCTTACATTGACAGTTCCAAAAAAGTTTACATCAAATTGTGCTTTCGCCTGTTTTAACTCTGTAAATTCCACCGCCCCGGAAATACCAAAACCTGCGCAATTTACAAGGATCTCAATACTTCCTCTTTCCAAAAGAATTTGCTCAACGGCTACCTGCACGGAATCCCCATCTGTCACATCCACACTCATATGCTTCACACCTTCTACAGAAACATCCCGGCGACTGAACTCATAGACTATGTAGCCAGCCTTACTTAATGCTACGGCAGTACATCGTCCGATTCCGGAACTTCCGCCGGTGACAAGAGCTGTTCTTTTCTGTTTTGATTCCATGTTGTTGCTTACCTCATTCCATTTTTTCTTCTTACCACACGGGTAAGTTCCTGTCGTATTTCCTCATTCTTGAATAACTGCCTGCACCATTCGTCCTGTGCCATAACATCACCACAAATCATATTGTTTCATAGTTTCTGAATTTCGATATTCATGTTTTTCATAATACCCTATCAGTCTTCCCTCTTCTCTGAGTGCAACCATATAAACATCTTTATTCTGCTTCTCATTATGGAAAGTATAGACAAGGTTATGGCTCTCATCTGCCCCAAACCAGTCCACTACCTTCTGTATTTTATCTCTGGATTCCTGATTATGACAATCTAACAGGCTTCTTCCAATAAGTTTATCACCGCCTCGCTTCGCATAGCTGTTAACAGCTGCCGGATTCATGTAGATAATCTCATGCTTAAGATTACATATAACAATCGAAGCCCTGTCCTGGTCAACAATACTTTTATAAAAACTAATCATATATCTTTTTATGTCCCTTCATTTTTTTCTTTGCCATATTTCTGCTGCTATTTAGAATCTTTCAACTTCCGGCTCATGTGTAAATGATGAAAAAGTTGCTGTTGCATTCTTAAACGTTTAGTTGAAACAACAACTCTATGCTTTCCCTTCATCGCACTCTCCCCTAAACAAATTCTCCCGCTATCGACACAAGTTCTTCCATAGAATGAACAATTTGATCTGTATTCAAAATATGAATACTAAAAGATTCTGGTCCAAAATCCATCAAATGTAAAAGATTAATTGTTCTATCCTCTGATTCCGCGATTTTCAGCAGCCACTTTGCACAATTATCGCCACAAGTTGACGCATTAAAAATTTTATCTTTATCAAATTTAACTAGAATTAATGTTTTTACACCGCCTGATAACCCAATTGGCGGTATTTTCCCCAACACCGGGCTGTCTATTACACCGCTATCCAGTACAATTGATTTATCTACATCCTGAATCATTTCCTTTACAAATGGATCTATAATCCATTCATCTTCATAATCATATTTAAAATAAGAAGCTGTATTATACACAGCATCTGACATATCACCAAAGAAAATCTTTAACATATCGTCTACCTTCCTCCACGCAAATACTGTACCAACGCATCAAATATCTTTAAATATCTGTTGGCATACATACGGACACTATCAATGGTATTTGTAATAAATCATTACAAAATTTTCGAAATAAAATGATCTGCCTCAATAATATGCCTTACATTCTTCTCCCTGGAGTCAACAATACTCACACGTCCATTCTCCGCTGTCAAAGTCACACTGGAACCATCATTCCGATAAACAGTCATATGTTCCACTGGGCGTTCCAATGTCTCTATTGGATCCTTCATCTTTTTTAATCGCCGATACTCATATTCCGGAATAAAAAATTCAAGTTTTGAAATAGCTCTTTTTTTCTTTAATGGTGTTTTTCTTAATGAACCATTTTTATTCATAAAACGATCCGCAAATTCAACATTTTCCGTCATTTTATCGTAAGTAGGTAATCATCCGTATCTTTTTTTTCATTTTTTATTCTGTTACAATCTCCTTAAAACTCAGGAGGTATTCTATACACTATGAATAAAGAAGAAAAAGCAAAACTCTGGGCTGACCGTATCCAGCAATGCCAGACCAGTGGGAAAACATGTAAACAATGGTGTGCAGAAAACGGCATCCCCTTATCTACGATGGGATACTGGATCCGCAGACTTGCAAAAGAAGAGCCGGCATCCGAATCTGAACAGGATCTGGTCTTTGTCAGACTTCCCTCTGAACAGGAAGCTGCCAGAAAGCTTCTCTCTGAGGAATCTTCACCGGTGCGTATTTTTATCTCAGACAGTATCCGTATTGAAATATCTGATTCCTGCAGACCGGAACTGATGGAATCCATACTGGGATTCCTGCAGCGCCATGCTTGACCTGGCAGGAGGAACAACAGTATATCTTTCCTGCGGAGTCACTGATCTGAGAAAAAGTTACAATGGTCTGGCCGCCATCATCAAATTAAAATTTCACCTCGACCCATACTCACGCTGCATGTTTGCGTTCTGCAACCGTCGGCGTACTTCTATAAAGATCCTTCAATGGGACGGATCCGGATTCTGGATCCTGATGAAACGGCTCGACCGTAATGCCTTCCACTGGCCGGATACTCCGGATGAACTCCGTCAGGTGACTCTGAAAGAGATCCACTGGCTGTGTGACGGGCTCTCCTTAAATCCCAGGGGTGCATTTGAGGAACACCATCCAAAGATCATCCTGTAAGCATAAGACATCTGAGCTGTCAATCCCGTAAAAATCATGAAAAACATGGCATTTCTCAGCGTATTTCCTATATCTGGAAACGCAGTTTTTTATAGGAAAACAGCTGGAACCATGATATACTTTTAATAACGCTAAAGCAGGGAGGACAGGATATGGAACCGATCTTTACAGATAAACAGCTGAACAACATGAGCCGGGAAGATCTGATCTCATTGATGAAGATCGTGCAGGAGCAGACAAAGAAAAAAGACACCGAGATCCAGCTGCTAAAGGATAAACAGAAAGAACTCGAATTCTTAAATGCCATGCTCTCTGACCGTCTTACCCTTGCACAGAGAAAACAGTTTGGGGCATCCAGTGAAAAGTATACCGAAGGCTATGAACAGATGAACCTGTTCAATGAGGCAGAAACCAGTGCGGATGCGGAAACAGAAGAACTTTTTGAAGAAATCCAGCCATCCTCATATAAACGTAAAAAGAGGAAAGGAAAGAAGGAAGAAGATCTTTCCAATTTTGAGACCGTTGAAACTAGGACCTATAAACTGGAAGGGGAAGCCCGTTACTGTCCGGAATGCGGAAAAAAATACAATGTAGTAACAAAAGAGACCGTAAAACGCCTGCGTTTTGTACCTGCAAAGTTTGAGGTTGAAGAAGAGATCACTTATGTATACAGCTGCCCGAAATGCGGGTCCATGAAACGTCCTGAAAAAGAACCTTCCCTGATCCGTGGAAGTATCGCTACGCCTTCCCTTGTCGCCGGTATCATGAACGCTAAATATGTAAATGGAATGCCTCTGGCACGCCAGGAAAGAGAGTTTGCCAGATATGATCTTGATCTTTCCACAAAGACTATGGCAAACTGGATCATAAACTGTGCAGACAGATACCTGAAACCGCTGTATCAGCTGATGAAAGAAGAACTTCTGGAAAGCAGATATATCCATTGTGACGAAAGCCGCATCCAGGTACTCGGAGAGCCGGAGCAGAAAGGGACGACCCAGAACTGGATGTGGGTATATCTCACGGATGAATTCAGTGGTTCCCCGCAGATGGTACTCTTCGATTATGAAAGGACCCGTGCGGGATATCATCCTGTAAATTTTTTAAGGGACGGGTTTCATGGGTATCTGACCTGCGATGGATATCAGGCTTATCACAGTTTAGGAGAAGGTATCATAGTAAGCGGATGCCTTACCCATGCAAGACGACGCTTTGATGCAGCCCTCACAGCATTGAAAAAAGATTTCACAAAAGAACAGCTGAAAGAGACAGTTGCATATCAGGCGATGTCAAGGATCGGGATTCTCTATAAGATCGAAGAGATGATCCATGACAAAACACCGGAAGAAAAATATGAAGAACGCCAGAAACAGTCCCATCCGGTCCTGGATGCCATGTTTGAATGGCTGCATACGATGGAAGATTCTGTAGACAGGTCTTCCCTTATTGGTGATGCCATTTTGTATACACTTAATCAGGAAGTATATCTGAGACGGTATCTGGAAGATGGTCATCTCAGCATAGACAACAACAGTGCAGAACGTGCATTGAAAAACTTTGCAGTGGGACGCCGCAACTGGCTGTTTGCCAAAAGTGTACGAGGAGCTGATGCCAGTGCTCTTGTTTACAGCATTACAGAAACAGCACTTCTGAACCATCTGAAACCATACGCATATCTGACCTATATATTGGATGAACTCAGAAAAATAGGAGCTTTTCCTAAAGAGGAAGAATTAAAGAAACTGCTTCCATGGTCAGAGGATCTTCCGGAATACTGCCGGACTAAACTAAAAAAATAATACCAAGCCATCTGATAGAGAATCTGGCAGACAGCCAGGAACAGTATCAGATGGCTTTTATAAAATGTCAATATACAGATGATTACCTACTTACATTTTATCAATTACATCCGAAATCCCTTCAATCTGCTCAATCGGTCTTTCCTGTAATACTCCTGTTATAATTTTCTTATAGTCTTCTTTTGAAATTTCTACTGACAGCTCATTTCTTCGTCTGTCATAAGTTTCCCCTGATTCATAAGTAATTTTATAGCAATAGTTAAAGTTCAAATCTTCCATGCCTCCAATCAAAAATAGCTTCATGCCATCAAAATTTTTAACTAAAATAATGATAGCATGAAACCATTTTAGCGTAAAGCAACATTCTCCATAAAGAATTCAATAATTTTTTCAGCCAATTTATTATGAAGACTATTGCCAAATTCATCAATGATCAGCATTCCGGCATTTTCTATTACCCTGATCAGATGAGACAGCAAATCGGCAAATACCTAGTTTCCCTGCGATTCGCCCTTGTTGCCATGGAGCAATTCCACTTCTTCGTTTCAGGATTAATCCTTAATAACTGACAACTTCTAATATTAATATATTTATGAAAGAATTCTTCCAACAATTCAAGCGATCCACAATATTCAAACTCTATTGCGCTAAACTCCAATGTCACATTACATTTATAGACTTTTCATCAACTTTTTACTAATTCATTATTTTATTTATCGGTTAGTTAGATGGTCAGGCCCTCCGTATACTCCCATGTCTTGTATTCATCACTGTAACAATACTTATCACTATGTATCTCTTTATAATATTTTTTTTCATATTGTAAAAACTCTGGACTCATCTTCAAATATTGTTCTGCTAAGTCATTAAATACCTGAACATATTTATAAATTGTATCACGTATGCTTACATCGTTCTCATACTGTTCTTTCCTTATCTTCTTCAAGTTCTGAAGTTCTAAATCCAGTTCCTTATTTTCATTTTCCACACATTGGTTCTTTACATGAAAAACATTTGAAATTACTACCAATAATATAAATACTATTCCAATTAATATAACCATTCTATTCTCTCTCCCTCTTCATAAACATATAAGATAATGCAAATTCTGCACTGTCAACACTATGATATCCCGTTTCTTTATCTCATTACTATATTTTATAGTAATTCCACCTTTAGTATCTCCCGGTTTATTGTAATAATATCCTGTATATGCATTATCCGATGCATCTTTTCTAAAATCCCAATACATACCATAATTATAATAAATAATATTTTTTAAAAATTCTTCATTTTACATTAGGGATTACCTAATAAACATTGTTACTATAGCTATAGCGCAACTAATTAATGCGAATATACTGGCAGAATAAGCATATATTTTACTACTTTCCATTTCTTTTTCAAAAGATTTTCCAGCCAATACAAAACTTGATCCCAAAGTCAAAAAAATCACTATAATACCAATAGTATCCACCACTTCTTTTATCATCTTTAATGTAATTATTTTATAAATTGCCCAAAAGGAACCGCCTAAACCTATTATCCACATGATACCTCCAATAGCTAGCAGCATCATAGATGTAACTATTACAAGTACACTGTCATACATTTGACTATTCACATTATATTTCTTATCAATATTCCATGGCCAAAATAAAAAATTCATAACTAATAAAACCTTTTCATACCACTTATATTTTCTCCTTTCTTCCGTAATTTTGTGTGATTCGTTTTCTTCGTCTATTCTTTTTAACGCTCTGTAATAAGCCTCCTCATAGATTTCTATTATTTGTTCTTTTGACATACTCTCATTATGATGTAGCATATTTTTAGTATTACGTTTTTTGCTCTTTTTTCTCATACTTCATAATCCATTCTAAATTTACGTAATTCATTAAAATAAACCATTAATCTGTTTGCATTTGATATCGTCTCCGATAATAATCCATTGCCCTATACTCGATTACATCTTTCATCTGCTCTGCTAACACCGGATGCTTTATGATTTCTTTCATTTCATCCTTTAACGCCAGCACTGATTCTTCTCTTTTCACGAAAAACTCTTCCCCTGATTTCAGCAAAAAGTTCACTGGCATTTTGATAATCTTTTTGATATGATCTTTATCCGAAATCTTACAATACTGCTCATATGTAATCCCTGTATCCAGATCTTTCCAGTTTGTTCCTGTAGAAAAGAATTCTTTCCAGCTTGCCAGAAGTTCTGTTTCTGTTACTTCCATTCTTACGTCACCATGATTATAGAAAGCCATCAACACCGGCATTTTGTATACTTTGGTCATATTGGTGTTTTCTAGCAATTTTATAAATTCTTTTCCTATTCCCTGACAAAATCTTTTTTGTTCCTCTGTAAGTTCATTTAACTCATCCAGATATCCCAGATACTTTTTGAATGGATTTTCACCTGAACGTGCAATTGCCTTCTGATAAATATCATCCTCCATATATGTAAATAAATCCATTCTGGATGGCTGTTTGCCGAGTAGTTCTTTTATCCTGAAATATTCATTTCTGATCTGCTCTTTGATTGTCTGTTGTTTCTTGTCCATTTCTGCAAACAGATCAATTAATCTCATATCAAAGTCAACCAAACAATCATCAGGATAATCCGTTTTATCTGCCACAGAATAGGTTGATTTCTCTGCTTTACTTTTTCCTGTCAGCAAATATCTGACTTTTCCTGCTTTTTCATAATTGCCGATGAAGTCCAGGACATTGAGATATTCTTTTCCTTTACTTCTTCGAAGTCCTCTTCCAAGCTGCTGCAAAAATACAACAGGAGACTCTGTTGGTCGAAGAAACATTACCATGTCTACAGATGGGATATCTACACCTTCATTGAACATGTCCACTGAAAAAATAACTTTGATTTTTCCGCTTTCCAGTTTCTCAATTGCCTCTGTTCTGTCCATGGAAAATTCTCCATCTGCATTGCTGTAAACTGCTGCTGATGGAACTCCTCTTCTGCTGAATTCCTTTGCCATTTCTTCTGCATATTTTCTGGAACAGCAAAATCCTAATGCTCGTTTTGAACCATATTTGCAATAGTGTTTGTAAATCAGATCATGTCTGTAAGCGTTTCCTATGTATGTTTTATTCAACTCTTCTTCTACATATTTTCCTCTGACCACATGCAGTTTTGTATAGTCTGTCTCATCGTAAATACCATAATAGTGAAATGGAACCAGCATTCCTTTATTGATCCCATCCTTTAATGAAATCTCATATGGCACATTATAATCGCAGATTTCATATATATTTTTGCCATCCATTCTCTCAGGAGTTGCTGTCAGTCCGAGGAGAAACTGAGGTTTAAAATACTCTACGATTTTTCTGTACTGATCATTAACTGCATGATGGAATTCGTCAATTATTGCGTAGTTGAAATAATCCGGTGCAAAATATTTTTCATTCAGATATTCTGTTTTTCCGAGAGTTGCCACAGAAGCAAAGATAACAGATTTATCCGTACATTTCTCATCTCCTGTAAAGAATCCATAGTCCTCAGAATTTCTTACATTTCGGAAGGAATCTGCTGCCTGTTTCAGAATTTCCTCTCTGTGTGCAACAAACAGAACTTTGCTATATGCTTTTGAATCAAACGCTGCCAGAATCGTTTTCCCAATGCCTGTTGCAGCGCAGATGAGTGCTTTCTTTGCACCTTCTGCTCTTGTGTCTTCCAGTGCACAGAGCGCTTCAATCTGTGCTCCTCTTGGTTCAAACAATGGTTTGATTTTATCTTCTGTATCCTGTTCAAAGTCATATCTCTCAAGATCTTTTGCAACTGCAGGGCGATGCCAGTTCTGTGAATATCTTTTTAATTCCTTATCATCGATTATGATGGAATGATTTTCAAATAAATCTTCAAATGTATGAAAAAAATCTTCATAGTTTTCCGGATCTTTTTTGCTGCTGAAGCGGTAATTCCATTCTATTCCTGAAGTCAGCGCGCTTCTTGAAATATTGGATGATCCAATATAAAGTTCGCTGTGATTTGCATAATGGAAAATGTATGATTTTGGATGAAAAGAGCGTCCCTTTTCACAGTAGAATCTAAGATCAACTCTGCCACCCAGCTTTCTTTTGATCAGATATAATGCAGACGGCTGTGTTATTCCGAGATAGTTTCCTGTCAGGATTCGAATTTTGGCTCCACGTTTCAGAGTGTTTTCCAGTTCCTTAAGGAGCATTTTTACTCCGGATTCCATGAGGAACGAAACAATGATATCCACACTTTCTGCTTTTTTCATGCTCGCAATCAGCTGATAATACAGTTGTCTTCTTCTATCCGGGCCGCCGGTCATGACATCTGTAGAAGATTCATTTTCATATCCGATATTCATTTTTTTCTGCAGAATTAAGTTCAGCCATTTTTCCTCACCTCTTCCCGGTCGGACATCTCCTGTGATCCAGTGTTCTTCTATTCGCAGATTGTGTATTCCCTGCACAAAGTCTGTAAAGGTATCTATTGTAAAGTCTGTAAAATATCGTCCGTTTCGATTTCCTTCATATTCTCCGTATTTGAAAGAGGTATAAATCCATCCGTCAGTTTTCAATGCTGTGAGCATTTTCTTAAGAACCTCTTTCAGTTCTTTCTTCGGTAAATGAAGAATGGAAGCACAGGCCCAGATGCCATCGTATTTCTCATTCGCTTCCAATTCCTGAAACAATATCTGTCTGACTTTGATTCCGGTATGGTCACTTGCAATCCGACATAACTGTTCAGAGCCGTCGATTGCATCTACCCGATAGCCCTGACTTAAAAAGTATTTCGTGTCTCTTCCTGCGCCACAGCCAAAATCAAGGATATATGCTCCCGGATCAAGTTTTTCCAGGAATCTGTCCTGCATTTCTGTAAACTCCACAGAAACAGTCCCAGATGCAAAAGACTGTGCATTTTCATTATAGTAGTTTAAGGTCTTATCCATCATATCTACCCAATTTTCAAATGTCTGTTAGACACCCGTTTTCCTTTGTTTTATCTTTGGCATTACATTTTTATTTCTCACGTTCTGAGTCACTTGATAAAGTTGACTACTTTACGTCATATTATACTCTTTTTCAACATAAACAGCAATCATTTCTGTTTGATATTGCACGATATTATATGCCACATTTATACTGACGCATTCCTGTTATAATATTCTTGATATTTGTCTATTGAGGTCTTTTAATGCAGTCTCATCAAAAGGACCTTCTACAATGACAAGTACATTTTTTACGAGCCAAATGCCTCACCTGCCTCTCTGAACGCTAGCGCAATCTCATAATTATTAGTAGGACTATATACTGGTTCGCTCTGCTCCCCCAGTACAATATCCCGATAGTAAAAATCTCTTAAATTATTATTCACTTTCACGTTCGTCATCCGAATATATCTGTTATCCGGATTGGTTGTTGTGAAGGCTATGAAGCCTTTATCAATTGTTTCAAGGGGACGGAGATTATGTGATGTAAAAATCAGCTGGCCTTTTCCTTTTTCAGAAATGATATTTAAAAGTTCTCCTAGCAGGTATTCAAAAATTCCTGAATCTAATTCATCAATCGCTACGGCAATGGACGGATTGTTATACACTACAGTTAGTAACTGTAAAATTGAAACAATCTTTTTAATGCCTTCAGATTCATACTGAAACGGAATAGCTTTTTCATTTTTCAACGACATTAACTGAATCAGTCTGCCAATTTTTCCTTCTTTTGAAACTTCTGGCCCTAAATCAACCACACCGATTGTCAGACCTGGAACTAATTGCTGCAAAACAATATTCATGTTGTCGATAATATTCTTTACAAGTTCTATCGCTTTTTCCGGAATTGATGCCGGTTTATTCAATGGAAGCAAGAGATTTCCCACTGCCTCAGAGTTCTTTTCTTTATATTTGAAAGCTAATGGCAAGGCATTCATATTGATCAAACCTTCATGCTGTGTATCTATAATAAAAAGTTCTCTATTTCCAAATGTAGACAGCCCATTAAGAATATTGAGATAAATTTCTATTTCACAGCTTTTCCTGAAGCGATTCATCATCTCTCTTGAGAATATGAATGATCTGGATTGTTCCTGAGCCAGACGTTTTGTCAGAAGCAGTTCCATAACGTCTTCATCTATATTCTTTAAAAGTTCGTTATATTTTGATTTAGGAACAAACACACCCGCTGTTCTTGTATCAATAAGAGCACTTTTGCGGATTTTCTCTTTATCTGATAAATAAGTAAAGCTTAATACTTCGTCAAAAATCTGTATCTTATATCTTGTTTCTGACTCTACAAGTGCGTCACCTTCCATATCTGAATAATCAAGTACTTTCTTAATAGAAAACTGATACCAAATATCATAGGTTTCCTCAGCCTTCTGCATTTTGAATTGAAATTTCAATGTAGCAAAATCTTTCTCTACATTAATATAGTCTGCATATTTGTTTGGGGCTGATTTCCCGCACAAAGAATATTTCAGCAATTGTATTGCATCAATCAGAGCCGTTTTTCCGGAACCATTCTGACCATATAAACCCACGATGCTTGTTCTGTATTTCTTTCTTCTGTTCTCAAAATCAAGAACTCCTTTTCGCACGTTCTTGAAGTTTTCTATTGTAATACTTTCTATTCTGACAAATTGACTATTCATCATAACCTCCATGTGGAAACCAATTTGCATATTTACATTTATATATAAGCTTTTTATCATTGTATCATTAATTTTTCAATTATACAATTTCATTTTGCTTTTTGATACTTTTTGTATCGTTTTATATTTTTATTTCACATTTATTATTTCATTTCTTTTTCAAAACATACAAATGCACTCTAATATTCACTTTAAAATCTTCATCATGAACCGGAACTGATTTGCATCTGTCGAAAAACAGCCCCACAACTGAAGTTTTCTCCAATTGTAGGGCTGTTTTGATTATGCAGCTCTTCCTGATATATTTTTATGCTTTCAGATATTCTTTTAAACACAATCTAACTTTTTCGGTCGTGTCTACGTATTATCCCTATTCTGCAGTTCGTTATGCTTCCGCATCCAGCTCCGCCTTAATCTCATCCTCGCAATCTGCCATTGCCTGCAGTGTCATAGTGAGCAGCTTCTGCAGTTCCCAGCCGAGCTGTTCGGCTCCTCGCTCGATGACTTCTCTGGAGCATCCTGCTGCGAAGCCTTTGCTTTTGTATTTCTTCTTGAGGG
>ENA-OWPM01000809-OWPM01000809.1-human-gut-metagenome-genome-assembly--contig:-NODE-809-length-31602-cov-8.764795_pt1 | contig 31602 bp, 21 predicted proteins | sample MGYA00248267_ERZ651852 | MGnify/ENA primary metagenome ERZ651852 (study PRJEB26924, sample SAMEA4378228) | human gut metagenome | biome: human gut; feature: human-associated habitat; material: faeces...
TACCACAAAAGCAAAATGCCCGTAGAGCCGATAAAATAAGGCTTTGCGGACATTTGAGAAGATATAAAAAGATAGTCAAAAAGACATATATAATTTATGACTACATTATTATCGACACGCCGCCGATCAATACGGTCGCTGACGCGCAAATTGTTTCGACCTATGTGGACGGTGTGGTACTCGTAGTCAAGTCCGGCGATACGACGCAGGATGAGCTGAACGAGGCCATCGATGCGGTACGCCGTGCGGGCGGAAACCTATGTGGCACGGTGCTCAACGACCTGAATATGAAATCCGTGAAGTATGCTTACAAATATAAATATGGGGGCAAATACGGATATAAGTATTCCTATTCTGAGTCGTATGAAGCGCGGTAATATGAAGCTCGACTTGTCGCTTGACTACCATGCCCATATTCTTCCTGGCTGCGACCATGGGAGCGACGGCCTTGCGACCTCGTTGAAACAGGTGGAGATGGCAGCTTCTGCTGGCGTGAAAACGATCTGTGCAACGCCGCATTTTTACCCGCACAAGGAGTCCGTCGAATCCTTCCTGCGCCGTAGGAAGAAAACTGCAGGGCTGCTGCTCCGTGAGCTGCCTGAAAACGCTCCGCTGATTCAGCTCGGCGCAGAGGTGCTGATCTGCGATGGCATGGAACGGTTGGACGGCCTGAACCGCCTGTGCCGTGAGGGTACAAACGAGCTGTTGTTGGAAATGCCGTTTTATGCGTGGCCGGAGTCGATCTGGGACACGCTGTATTTTCTGTGTGACCTGGCGGATATTCAAATTGTCCTTGCTCACGCAGAGCGGTATCCTGCAGAGAATATTGAAAAACTGATTTGTGAGAGCGTGCCGCTCCAGCTCAATGCAGAATGCCTGACAAAGCCGCTGAAACGTAAACGGTATCTTGAATGGATTGAAAATGGATATGTAAAGTACCTCGGAAGTGATATCCATATGCTTGGCCGCGGGTATAAGGATTGGCAGAAATGCAGACAGATGCTGGAGAAGAAGTATGTATGAACGAGAAAGAAAAATTGACGGAATACGAACGGCACCGCTCGTTTCGGTCATCATGCCTGCGTACAATGCAGAAAAATATATTGAGGAAGCGGTTTCTTCCGTGCTTTCGCAGACCTATAAAAACTGGGAACTGCTGATTCTTGACGATTGCTCTTCCGACTGCACGGCCAAAATTGCGGAGTACTTTGCAAGCCTTGATGCTCGTATACGTCTGCTGCGGAATCCGCAGAACATGGGCGTGGCGAAAACGAGAAACCGTGGTTTTGATATCGCAAAGGGCGAATGGATCGCATTGCTCGACAGCGACGATGTGTGGCACAGTGATAAGCTGGAAAAGCAACTGGCTGTTGCAGGGCGTGCTGGTGCGGATATCATCTACTGCTCCTACGCGCTGGTTAATGAAAGCGGAGCGCATTTATCGGACTATATCGTTCCGGAAACGACATCGTATGATGCCATGCTGAGGGAAAGCGTGCTGAGCTGTTCTACCGTGCTGCTCCGTCAGCTTATTTTACGAGAACATCACTTTTCTGCGGAGCACTATCACGAGGATTATGCGCTCTGGCTGGAACTGATGAGATTCGGCTATCGCGCGGTGTCCTGTAGAGAAATTCTGGTGGACTATCGTGTTGTGAACGGCTCTCGTTCAAGTAACAAGTTCAAATCGGCCAAGTATCGCTGGGAGATTTACCGTGATGTCGAGAGGCTCTCGCTGCCACGGTAGCGCAAGCGTTTCTGACATATGCACTCCACGGCATGCGCAAACATAGGAGATTCTAGCATGGAGGTTGTAAAGGACATGACCGCGCACCAAGCGCTCCTGCTGGAGATGCTCAAGGACTTTGACGCCGTATGCCGCAAGCACGGTATTCGCTATCAGCTCTTTGCCGGAACGGCGTTGGGCGCTGTTCGCCACCATGGCTTTATTCCTTGGGACGATGATCTGGATGTCATCTTGATGCGTAGTGAATATGACCGCTTCTTCGCGGAAGCGGCGGTGGATTTTGACGCTGATACCTACTATGTGCAGCAGGAAAACAGCGCGCATTGGCCAATGCAGTTTTCAAAACTGCGTAGAAACCACACGGCCTGCATCGAAAAATACCATCCGAAAGACCCGCTCATCCATCAGGGTGTCTACATCGACATCTTCCCGTGTGACAATCTTTCCGACCGGCCGCTGATGCGCAAATTGCAATTTGCTGCATCAAAAATCGTGATTGCAAAGGCACTGTATGCGCGCGGTTATGAAACCAATAGCTTTGTAAAAAAGCTGTTTATGCAGCTGTGCCGTGTGCTTCCGCGTGAAAAACTGGAACGATTTTGCGCGAATCGTGACGATGTGCATACAAGTATGTGCCACACGTTTTTTGCGGCTGGAAAAAAATATGGGAAGAACATCTTTCCGAGAGCATGGTTCGAAGAGACAGTCGAATTGCCGTTTGAGGATGGCGCGTTCCCAGTCTCTGCGCATTATGATGCGCTTTTGAGTCGACTGTATGGGGATTATCGCAGACTTCCCCCGCCAGAGGCGCGCAAGTGCAAGGAGCATGCGGCCATCTTGGATTTAGAGCATTCCTATCAACGCTATTTAGCAAAGCAAGGATCGATGGATATAGCTGTCTATACCCGGAGTATTCGATAAAGGAGAAGATCGGTGGCTCTCGAAAATGAATGAAATGGTTATTTTGATTTTTAAAGGCGTTGCGATCTTCCTGGTGATTTTCGGGTACGCATTGCAGTATGGCAGCGGCAGCGCCTTTCTTTCCGGCGGATGGTATTGGGATGCCCGGTCATGAAGGCAATCTACAGTGTGCATATGCCACTGTTCATTGCTGTCAGCGGCTATTTATATTGGTTCAGCATGCAGTCGCATGGCTCTGTACAAAGTGCGTTGAGGCGCATCCGGCAACTGCTTCCGGTCTGTATCGTCTGGGGCATCGCGCTTTGGCTTTTGCGGATTGCATCCGGAAAAAGCGGAGACTTCAAGTCACTGGCGAGGCTTTGCATTACAGATTTTTGGTTCTTGTGGACGTTAATGATTGCGGCTTGCGTGGCATCCTTAGTGGAATGTGTTGCCCCAAGAAAAGCTTTGGCGAGAATAGCTATGTATTGAGTTCTCCTCGGCGCAGCGTTCTTTACAACGGATCTTTATTGGCTGAACGCACATAAGTTTATGCTCTTCTTGTTTGCCGCGGGAGTCTGCTGCGGAAGATATGGCTGCAAGTGGCTGCTTGGCCGTACGGCGGCGGTGGTTTCGCTGCTTACTTGGTGTGCGCTGATACCGTTTTACACGAGAGATTCCTTATTTATCTAAGCGGTTTTACGTTGCTGGGCAAGGAAGATTATTTGCGTCAGATCATGATTGATGCCTATCGCTTTGTCATCGGGTGCTCCGGGACGGTTGCGCTGCTGAATGTTCTGAAGCTGATTTATGAGCGGCTGTGCAGATTGAAAATCAGCGCTTTTTTGGATCTGATTCGTCAGCTTGGCAAGCAATCGCTCAGCATCTATATTATGTCGACATATCTATTTGAATATGTTCTGCCTCGCTTGACGCTGGGAGCAACGGTGAACTATCTGCTGACCTTACATGAAAGCGTCGCGATTCTTGCGGTGTGTTATAGCTTGGGATTGCTGCTGCAGAGATCCGATGTGCTGAGACGGCTGATCCTTGGGCGCGGCTGAACGGGGAAGTTGAGAGAGTGATTTGTATGGATACGAATCATGCGCCCTTGCGGGTGCTTGTGGTCAGTCATAACGTGTTCAGCGCTTCTGGAAACATGGGGAAAACGATGATGCGTATGCTGGCGGGCATTTCTCCGGAAAATCTCGCGCAGATGTACTTCCATCAGGAGATTCCGACCAGAAAATGCTGCCTTCGTTATTTCAGGATCACGGACAGTGATGTTTTGCGCTCGGTATTTACTCGCAGAGCACATTACCGCACATTTTCAAGTTGTGATATCGATGAATCTGCATCTCAGAGCAGAACAGACACGGGTAATTTGGCCAAGGTCTATCAGTTTTCCAGACGGCGTACCCCTATGATCTATTTTCTGCGGGATACCATGTGGCGCCTCGGGAAATGGAAGACGCGTGCGCTTGAAGATTGGGCGAGGACGTTTGCACCAGATGTAATTTTTTTCGCAGCGGGAGACTATGCGTTCTCCTACCGCGTTGCGCTCTATCTGTCCGACCTGCTTAATGTTCCAATCACTATGTGGTGTGCAGATGACTTTTATATTGAACCGCAGAGGAGCGGGACGCTGCTCAGACGTCTGCACTGTCGCCGCTTGCGTAAATTGGCAGAACGTGCTGCAGAGCGGTCAAAGAGCATGATCACGATTAGCGACGCCATGCAAAGAGACTATGAGGTGCTATTTGGCTTCCCGGTGCAGACGATTCGCATTTCAAGCGGTGTCAATTCTGCGGCTCTTCCGTGCGAACAGCGCAAAGGTATTTCTTATGTCGGCAATCTGGGCCTGAATCGGATCACACCGCTGATCGAACTTGGGCGTGCTTTGAAGGAGGCACGGTTGCCGGGATTTGAGACAATCCGTGTGTATTCCGGTGAGCGGAATCCGGCAACCCTTGCGCAGATTCGCGAGGACAACGGCCTCACATTCTGCGGGCGGCTAACAGAGCAAGGTGTCGAGCAGGTTTTGGGAGCAAGTAAATTCCTGCTCCTCGTAGAGTCATCAGATCGGAACGCTGTCCGCCGGACGAAGTACTCTCTGTCGACAAAGGTTGCGGAGAGCTTGCGTAGTGGGGCGTGTATCATCGCCTATGGGCCTGGAGAAATCGCATCCATCGAGTATTTGCACCGGTATAAGGCGGCCTATATTCTAAACAACGCGGCGGACTTTCCAACTGCGATTCGTGCGCTTTGCCAACAGTATGATATGTATGAAAACTATGTCTGTGCATCGCGCGAACTGGCAAATGCATTTCATGACGCAGAGAAAAACGAGACATACATAGATGACATCTTTGTCAAAGCAATTCACCAATATTCCGGTCGAGGAGGTTGAGGTCGTGCAAAAGCATAGACGAACGAGACATAACCGCGCAGTGCGGATTGGGCTGCTTTTATTGAATTGCGTGCTCCTGTGCGGCTTGCTGGCGGGGTGCGGCGGAGGAGAGCCTAAGGAGGAAGTGCTGCAAAACACCAGCCCGTTGATTGAAACATCTGCTGAAGATTTGATCATCCACACAAGTTACGGCACCCTGTATTACCCGGAGTGCTGGCGGGAGTATGTCACGATCTGGCAGGAACAGAGCAGCGATACAATCACAGTCGTGTTCGAAACCAAGAGTGGCGAGAAAACCTATGAGCTGTTTCGGATCCTAATTGGTGAGGGTACTGGTGAGGTGGCTGGCAGACTGACCGACGATGATGGTACGCAGCGTAATGTTTATCTGCGCGCGCAGGAGCTGCCGGAGGACTCGGGCCTGGAGGGCTCGGAGCTGGTCCGGTATTATGCAATGCAAGAGGACTTAAATTATCTGATCGATCATTTAAGCTGAATGTAATTACAATAGGAGGAGAACTGTTATGACAAGCAGACTGATGAAACGACATTTGTCTTTGTGCCTTGTTCTTGTGATGCTGCTGACAGCTATGCTGCCGGTCAGCGTCTTCGCGGCGGGCTCAAACGATGAAGGCTCTGCTGCTTCCGGGGGGAACGCAGCTGCAACTACGATGATTTCAGACTATGCGACATTCCTTTCCTGTTTCAAGGTTCTGGAAGGCTATGCCCAGACCTATGCGGAAGAAAATGCCGGTGAGGATGCCAATGCGCTGATCATCAACTATATCCGTACAGGCGTGGAGCGGTACACCTCCGGCACTTGGGAAATGGTCTGCGGCAAGGAGAATACTGCCTTTACCGCCTATGTTTCCGAGCAGGATACCGCGAACAATACCTCGGCTTCTGCACTGAAGAACTTGGGCAACTTCACATTGCCCAATGGCAATAAAGTTGACCTTGGCCATGTGTTTGGCGCAATGGATGTGGCCAATTACGCTAAGGTGCAGGGCATGACGGATGCTGTTGTTCAGGCTCGTGCCGACATGGGCAGTTGGGCCGGTGACATCGCGGACATGATGTTCTGCGCTGAGAATGTGGACATCCCCGAGAAGGTGGATACCACGGAGACGGACGTTGACATTCTGGCTGCCAACATTCGTACAAAATACCTCGGTGTAGATTACGGCACACTCAACAGTGTGGATCACTCCTTCACTGATACGGACCTCTATGGCGACATGGATGCGTTCTATCTCACAACGGAGATGAACCGCGGCGGTGTGGCGTTGAGCACGATCATTGAGAACTACTTTACCGCAGGGCTTACAGACGCAAGCCGCGCTTCCTACTTCCTGACCAACCGTCTGGGCGGCATGGTCACCAAAGACGGTATCCGGAGCAAGGTTCTGAGCACCTATACCGGGAATACCCTGATCGGTGCGCTGGAGAGCTCGTACTCGCTGACAGATCTGCCCAATTGCGAGACGCTGCGCCAGGCCTGCTGCTATGCATTTGCGGATTATCTGTTTGATCTGGCTGGCGATCCCAACGGCACGGATCCCGTTGATCCCGACCCGGTCGATCCGGATCCTAAGCCCGAGCCGAAGCCGGATAATGCCTACTATTCTGTGTTTTCCTCGGATACGACGACTGTTGCCCCCGGCGTGACACAGACGATCAATTACGCACTGACCAAGGACGACAAGCAGATCGTCTACTACATTGCCACGGCGGATATCGCCCGGGAGGATGTGAGCATCCACGCCAATTATCACGACAACGATCCGAGCCAGGGCTGGGCAATGTCCCGCGTGTCCGATCAGATGGCGGCGGCTCAGAAGCGTCATTCCGATCCGTCCGATGCGGCAAACTACGTCGAGCACTACAATGCAGTGGTCGGCGTCAATGCAGACTTTTATAACATGACGACCGGCGCTCCCGGCGGCGCGCTGGTCATGGATGGCGTCGAGTATCACGGCGGCACCTCCGAAAACTTCTTTGCGATTCTGAAGGATGGAACCGCCATGATCGGCAGCTCCAGCGATTACGCAGCCTATAAAGACCAAATCCAAGAGGCTGTCGGCGGCAGCGTTTATCTGGTCAAGGATGGGAAGGCCGTCGTGACCAGTGCGGCGGACTATTATAACAGCCGTCATTCCCGCACTTGTGTGGGTATCACTGCTGAGGGCAAGGTCGTCATGATGGTGCTGGACGGCCGTCAGGAACCCTTCTCCGCCGGCGGCAGTGCTGAAGAACTGGCACAGATCATGCTGGACGCAGGCTGTGTGACTGCAATCAATCTGGATGGCGGCGGTTCCACTACCTTCGTAGCGAAGCAGGAAGGCAGCAATACGCTCACGGTTGTGAACCGTCCTTCGGATGGTTATGAGCGTTCCGTTAGTTCCTCTCTGATGGTGGTCTCTACGGCTCCTGTCTCCACGGAGTTCGATCATGCCCTGATCACCTCTGCTTACGATTACTTGACGAGCGGCGCCACGGTTCGTCTGGTTGCTTCCGGTGTCAGTGCGTCCGGCAGCGCGGCGGAACTCCCTGCCAATCTTACATGGAAGTCCGCAGATGAAACCATCGGTACCGTCTCTGAAGATGGTGTTTTCACCGCCGTCAAGAAAGGCAGCGTGGAGATCCAGCTCCTGTCCGGTGATACGGTGATCGGCAGCAAGACGCTTACCGTGGTCGAGCCGAATGGCCTGAAATTCTCCAAAACGAGCATCAACGCCATTTACGGAGACTCGGTGCGCCTTCCTCTGGTTGCAACCTATAACGAGAATCCCGTCGCTGTGTGCGCGGGCGATATCACATTTGAACTGAGCAACAGCGCAGCAGGTACTGTGGAAGCTGCGAACAATGGCTTTGCCTTTACCGGCAGCGAGGAGTCCGGTCTGCGCAATGTGACCATCACGGCCATGATCACGCGGGACTATTCCATCAGTGCCACGATCAAGGTCGCCATGTACAGTGCCAATCAGGCGATTTTCGACTTTGACAACGCCACAGGCGGCGACAGAACCTTCGCATGGACAAGAGAAGTCTCCAACGCGGAATATCTCCCCGGCGGCGACGGCGAGACAGACCGCTATCATGTGATCGATCCCAGCCAGCCCATGAACGTCACCTATGTCTTCGGACTGGATATGATGACGATCAAGATGCCTGAAAAGCTGGAGCCGCTTCTGTCCATGGTTGCTGGCGGCGATATTTCCGGCATCACGGCCTGGGACCTGCTGCTCCAGCTGGCAGAGCGCGTCAGCCCGAAGACCGAGGTGACGGTGAAGTTCCAGTTCGACCAGAATGTCGATGTGGACATTTCCAACCTGACGGTGTCGAATGATTATTTCCGTCTGACGTCCGCATCCATGGACGAGAATAATCTGCTCACGGTGAAGTGCAATTTCATCAAGCAGAGCCAGGCCATTGATCCTGAAACGGCCAACCCCATCTGCATTCTCAGTGGTGTAAAGATGACCGCTAAGAACGGCGCGAATCAGACGCTGACAATTACGAACGCTGGTTCGATCGGCTATGATATCTATCTTGGCGCAAACGCGCTCTACAGCATGGCCAAGCAGACCTCTTTCCAAGAGCAATATGGTATTTATCCCTATGAGGAGCCGGAAAATGTCACACATCCCAAGGGCGGCCATTTTTACTGCGAATCGTATCAGAAATTTACGGATAAGTTCATTCTGGATGGCACAGTCTGGTCCGGCTGGAAGCAGATCAACGGCGCAACCTACTACTTTGTGGATAACGTCGCTGTGAAGGGCGTTCACAAGGTCCCTGGTCTCAACGATGAAAGCAACGAGTATTTCTACCAGTTCAATGAGACGACCGGTGCTTGCGAGGGTAAGGTCACAGGCCTGTTCGAACTTGACGGCGCACGGTATTACGCCATCAACGGCATCCTGCGTTCTGGTTGGTGGAGTCTCCTGGATGAAAACGGCGAAGAGAGTTACTACTACTTCGACAAGAATACGTTCAAGGGATTGAACGGAAAAACGCAGCGGTTCTTTGCGAACCTGACCTATGAGTTTGAAAATGGCAAACTTATTCGTGGCGACTGGCTAACAACAAATTCCGGAACGAAGTACTATTATGGACCGGTCTATGTCTACGGCAAGTGGTTTGCGGTGGACGGAAATCGTTACTATTTCGACCAGAACGGCTACAGATACGAAGGCCTTCGTTATGTGAAGGAGACAAACAACCATGATGACCCCGGTTATTGGTACAATTTTGGGGAAGACGGTGTCTGCCATGGCGTGTATCAGCACACAGGCCTATTCCAGCTGAACGGAGACACATACTATACGATCAACGGTACAGTCTGCAATGGCCTGTATCTGGCAGAAGACGGATACTATTACTACTTTGCCAGTAATTATAAAGCTGTGAAGAACGGACGGTACTGGGTGTCGTACCCCAATGATACAGGGTTTGCGGAAGGTTTCTATAATTTCGATGAAAATGGTCACATGATCGTGAAGACCAATCCGAACTATAATGGTATCGTGGAGGCAGATGGAGAATTTTGGTACTATGTTAATGGCATCCCGACCTACGCAGGCTTGATCCAGATCAACGGAGATTACTACTACGTCAACAGCTCCTGCAAGGTGGTCACGACGTCGCACTACTGGGTGAACCGCTCCAACGGCCTTCTTCCGACAGGCTTCTATGACTTTGGCGTGGACGGCAAGATGGTGAGATGACAGAATAACCCATGGGGTATGGCACGTTTAATGCTATACCCCATGGAGAGAAACCTTTCAATGGGGGTATGTTTTGCTTAATCACTTAACAGTAATTTTCTGGACATTGACATATGTAATCATTGTTCTGTGCGGAATTCAAAATAGAAAATCCCATCTATTGCTTATGCCATTGATAGCAGGAAGTTTAAATTTTGCTTGGGAGATTAATGCGCTGCTGCTTTCGAGAGGTTTTTATGGGCATGTGCTGTGGACGGGATTGGATGTCCTCATTGTTTTTCATAATGTTCGTTTTTTAGAAAAGGGTAAACGCAAGAAGTACTTGCTCTTAATTGCTGTGTTTATCTTAGTTCTATATGGAATGTTCCGTATTCCTAATGTCGATGGACAAAGGATTTCGGTCTTTGCCATAGATCTCATTATGGCAATTGAGTACGTCCTGTGCGCAAAGCAAATCGCACCCCAAGGAAGAATTTCTGTCGGGGTATTGAAACTCTTGGGAGATTTGTTTGCGTGGCTATCCAATATGCAGAGTTCTTTATTTGTAGCAGTTTGTGGTGTAATAGTGCTGCTTCTAAATTTGTTCTATTTGGCTATTTGCTTAGAGCAGAGTTCTCATAGCCGGAAGAAGGTGCAAAGATGATGTCATGGCTTCAAACGAATTCACTGTATCTGCTGCTAACAGTAGGAACTATCTTCAATGTGTTCTGGCTGTACAGGATGCGGCGGCAGCTCCAAATGAAATGGTACGCCGTGATAGCATTCTCGGTGCTGCATACGGTATGTGGTGTTTTGAGTGTAAAAGCATTTGCGTTTCTGGAAACCGGAGATGCTGGCAACATGAGCTTATTCGGCGGAGTGTTCTTTATGCCAGTGCTTTATTTCATCAGCGCAAAGGTTTCAAAACGCAATATCAAAGCCGTTTTTGATATTTTTACGATTTGCATGATCTTCACGGTGATGTGCGCTCGGGTCAACTGCATCGTCTCTGGCTGCTGCGCTGGCTTAGTCATACCGGGAACGCACGTTCACTTCCCAACAAGGGAACTCGAGATCCTCTATTATATTGTGATGCTGATTCTGCTCATCCCCAGAGTGAAAAAGAGCAAGAACCCCGGCAGTATTTACCCACTTTATATGGCATCCTATGGAGCGTTCCGCTTCATTGATGAATTCTTCCGGACGTCCTCTACGGGGATGCTATTCCACCTTTCTCATGTCTGGGCAGCCATCGCATTTGCGGCGGGACTCAGCATTTACATAGAAATAAACGCCAGAAATCATCAAAGAAAGAAGGTAATAAAGAAATGAAAAGCACATTGAAGCGATTCCTTTCGCTTGTGCTCTGCATGTGCATGGTCATGGCACTGCTTCCAAATGTGACCATGACAGCGTTTGCAGCAACCAGTGGAACTGTGACAGGCTTAGCAGACGAGAACATTGGACTGACTTTTACGGGCGACGCAGATGATGCTTGGTCGGCCAATGGTACGAGCATTATCGGCGCAGCTACCAGCACAGGTGGAACATGCGGCAGTACAAACTATAACTCTACACTGACAATTACAAATAAGAAGTCGACAACAGCAACCCTTTCCTTTGACTACTCTATTGAGCAGAACAGCGGAAAAATTCAGGTGGATGGTATAGAGGTTTCTTCGGGTGCCAGTTTTACCAAGGAACTGGCGGCAAACGAGAGCGTTAAAGTATACATCCAGTCTGGCAGCACCAGTGCTGCTACGAAGATCACCCTTACCAACGTGGTTCTGGTAAGCGATGTCAATGCAACTGCGACTTTCGTGCCTGCTGAAAACGGTACTTATACAGTAGACGGAAAACTCATTACCGAGGAATATAGCAACACGCAAAGCTCCATGACTGCTTATCAGGTAGTGGCGACCCCGGCGGATGGTTATCAGTTCATGGGCTGGTATGATGTTTCTAACGAGAAATATATCAGCACGTCTGCAAAGGCTGCGTTGAACATTGAAAATGACTGCACTATCACAGCGCGGTTCGCAAGTAAAACGGCGGCCTTGTTTGAAACCGGTGGCCAGCGGTTTGACGATCTGGGCGATGCGGTTTCCTATGCACAGGCAAACAGCCAGTCCAAAATCACATTGGCTACAAACGGTTCGATCAGCGGTACTTATACCATCCCGACGGGTATTACCCTGCTGATTCCGTTTGATGAGGCGGGAACGCTGTATACGGATGCTCCTGCGGCAATTCGCACAGCCCCAGCTTCGAAGCCGTTCCGAACGCTGACGATGAGCGATGGTGCTTCTATTACCGTCAATGGTGCCATCAGCTTGGGCGGCAGATATTATGCTGCTGGCGGTAGTGAGCAGGGACGTCCCGTTGGCGATTACGGCTATATCAAAATGGCGGATAACAGCTCCATCACGGTAAAGAACGGCGGCAAGCTCTATGCGTGGGGCTTTATCTCCGGCAGCGGTTCTGTTCTGGCGGAATCCGGCGCTACGGTGTACGAATTCTATCAGATTGCAGACTTCCGTGGCGGCACCGCATCTTCCGGCATGCACCATGGGGTGTTCCCATTTTCGCAGTACTTCGTACAAAACATCGAAGTTCCCTTGACGTTGAATGCCGGCGCCAACGAACAGGTTTATAGCGGCGTTTATGCAATGAAGAGCACATATACTACTGCTATTAATTTCATTGGCGACACCGGTATGTTCAAAGTGGAATCCGGTAGCTTTACTAAGGATTACGATGAAAAGATGGATCGTCTTGTATTCACAGTAAACGGCGAGGCGGCATTGAACACGTTGTCGCTGACGCTTGCAGGCATGGATGTCAACTCTGAAAGCTACGTACTGCCCATCACCAACAACATTACCATCAATATTCAGTCCGGCAATGTGACCATCAATCAGGATGCAGCTCTGCTGGCAGGCGTTGAGGTCAATATTGCCGAGGGCGCTGGCCTGACAGTTGCAAACGGAAAGAATATCTATTTCTATGACAGCGATGAGTGGAACTCCGACAACTTTGTCTGGGGCCCCTGCAAGTTTAAGTCCGTGGCCTATGCGCCTGGTAAGGCATATAACCGTTCTAACAACGATTTGGTCGATGCCAAGATGGATGTGAACGGCAGTGTAACGGCGATTGGCGCCATCTACACCACCAAGGGCGGTGCAAATATCTGCTCCAACAACGGCACTGGTAAGTACATTCAGCAAGGCACACCCGGTACGGAAACCGAAACCTATCAATATAATGCGGACAGCAATGCAGTGACTATCCCCATCACCGCTGCCAAGCTGCACAACGCCGATGGTTCTTACACCGAAACTGCGACCGCAAACGCTGGCGATGTTATCAACTATGTCAATGGCGTTTGGGGCGGCACGCCTTGCGCACATGAGAACACAGAACTTCGTAATGCCAAGGAAGCAACCTGCACCGAGCCCGGCTACACCGGCGACACCTACTGCAAGGATTGCGGCGAGAAAATAGGCACCGGCACGGCTATTCCCGCCAAGGGCCACAGCTGGAATGAGGGCAAGATCACGACCGCCCCTACCTGTGAGAACGCCGGTGTCAAGACCTACACCTGCATAGTTTGCAATGCAACCAAGACCGAAGCAATCAGCGCGACCGGCCACACGCCTGTTCAGATCCCCGAAAAACCGGCCACCTGCACCGAGCCCGGCCATAAGGCCGGTACGAAGTGCTCCGTTTGTGCGGCAATCCTCTCCGGTATGGAAGAAATCCCTGCGACCGGCCACAAGCCGGAGATTCGCAATGCGGTCGAAGCAACGCTTACGACACCCGGTTACACCGGTGACACCTACTGCTCTGTCTGCAATGAACTGCTGAAACAAGGCACGGAAATTCCTAAGACCGGCGCACATATCACTTGGGTAATTGATGGTAAGGTCGTAGCTGAGGAAGATTATCTGAAGGGCACCATGCCTTCCTTCAAGGGCAGCACGGATAAGGCTCCTGACGAGAACTATCGCTACACCTTCACCGGCTGGAGTCCGGAGGTTGTGGTTGCTGAAGAGGATGCCACTTATACGGCACAGTACTCTGCAACTGCCCGTGTGTTCTACACCATCACCTTCAATGCCAACGGCAGCGAAGGCAGTATGGAGCCTCAGCGCTTTGAAGTCGGTGTGGACACTGCCCTGAATGCCAACACCTTTACTCGTGAGGGCTACAATTTCATCGGCTGGAACACCGCCGCCGATGGCAGCGGAGCCACCTATGCCGATGAGGGCGCAATCCCTGAACTGACCGGCGATATGACGCTGTATGCACAGTGGCAGTTCTGGAACGGCTGGTTTACGGATGATAACGGCAAGCAGTACTACAGGGACGGCGAACTGCAGAAGACTGGTTGGACAGTCATTGACGGCAATACCTACTATCTGGACACCGAAACCGGATACGCGGCTACCGGAATCGCGACACTGATCCCCGATGGAGCAACGGAAGAAGCCCGCTGCGTCTTTGATGCGGAAGGCGTATTCCAGAGCGACGTTACCGGTGCTTACAGCGTCGGAGCGGACACCTATTGGCTCAACAGCGGCATCATCGAAGAAGAAGCCGGTTTGAAGCGCGTTGTCAAGGAGAACGGCGAGGTCAACTATTATTACTTCGCGGTCGCGTATAACTTGGAGGAGCAGGACTGGCTTGTGCTTTCGGCGGCTGTCAATGCCGCCAATCTGCACGGCGAGAAATGCTGGCTGCATAAGACCAACAACCTGCTTCCGGCGTGGTTCTACAAGTTTGATGAGAATGGTGTTATTCCGCATGAGGATACCAAAATCAACGGTATCCAAAACGTGGGCGGCACACTTTACTACTACATCGACGGCATCAAAGCTCCGGCGGGAATGATCCAAATCGATAACGACATCTATTATGTTGACAGCAAGGCACAGCTGGTATGTGGTCAGGATTATTACTGCTCCAGAACGAATGATTTGAAAGAGCCTGGTTATTACACCTTTGATGCGGATGGAAGGATGGTTGGTCCTTCCCGGAACGGTATTGTCAAGGATGATGACGGCGTGCTGCGCTACTATGTTAACGGCAAGGTGACGTACGTCGGCCTGATCGAAATCAACGGTGACTACTATTACGTTCGCAGCAACGGCGAAGTGGTGACCAATTGTACGTACTACATCACCTGGACGCATGATTTGAAAGAGCCCGGTTATTATGTCTTTGACGCTAAAGGCAAGCTGATTGGTATGCCCAAGAACGGCATTGTCGAGGAAGACGGAACGCTCCGCTATTATGCCAACGGTGAGCCCACCTACGTCGGCTTGATCAAGATTGGCCGCGATTATTACTACGTTAATTCCAAGTGCGAGGTGGTGCACAGCTGCACCTACTATGTCTCCTGGACGCACGGCTTGATCCCTGAGGGCAAGTATACCTTTGATGCGAAGGGCAGAATGATTGATCCACCGGCACCGGAAGATCCTACGAAAAGCGGTATTGTGGAAGAGAATGGAGCACTTTACTACTATGAAAGCGGCGTCAAGGTTTACGCCGGCCTAATCCAGATCGACGGAGATTACTACTACGTCAACAGCTCCTGCAAGGTGGTCACAACGAAGCACTACTGGGTGAATCGACCCAACGATCTCCTGCCCGCTGGATTTTATGACTTCGGCGAGGATGGCAAAATGACCAATCCGCCCAAGCCGGTTGATCATACGAAAAATGGCTTCGTCACCGAGAACGGCGCGATGTACTACTATGTGGATGGCGTTAAAACCTACGCGGGTTTGATCCAGATCGACGGAGATTACTACTACGTCAACAGCTCCTGCAAGGTGGTCACGACGCCGCACTACTGGGTGAACCGCTCCAACGGCCTTCTTCCGGCAGGCTTCTATGACTTCGGCGCGGACGGCAAGATGCTTAATCCGCCTACGGTCACGCCCGATCCTGATCCTGATCCCGATCCCGAAGTGAAAAACGGCATCGTCAGCGAGGACGGCGAGTTGTATTACTATGTGGACGGCGTCAAGACTTATGCCGGCTTGATCCAGATCAACGGAGATTACTACTACGTCAACAGCTCCTGCAAGGTGGTCACGACGTCGCACTACTGGGTGAACCGCTCCAACGGCCTTCTTCCGACAGGCTTCTATGACTTTGGCGTGGACGGCAAGATGGTGAGATGACAGAATAACCCATGGGGTATGGCACGTTTAATGCTATACCCCATGGAGAGAAACCTTTCAATGGGGGTATGTTTTGCTTAATCACTTAACAGTAATTTTCTGGACATTGACATATGTAATCATTGTTCTGTGCGGAATTCAAAATAGAAAATCCCATCTATTGCTTATGCCATTGATAGCAGGAAGTTTAAATTTTGCTTGGGAGATTAATGCGCTGCTGCTTTCGAGAGGTTTTTATGGGCATGTGCTGTGGACGGGATTGGATGTCCTCATTGTTTTTCATAATGTTCGTTTTTTAGAAAAGGGTAAACGCAAGAAGTACTTGCTCTTAATTGCTGTGTTTATCTTAGTTCTATATGGAATGTTCCGTATTCCTAATGTCGATGGACAAAGGATTTCGGTCTTTGCCATAGATCTCATTATGGCAATTGAGTACGTCCTGTGCGCAAAGCAAATCGCACCCCAAGGAAGAATTTCTGTCGGGGTATTGAAACTCTTGGGAGATTTGTTTGCGTGGCTATCCAATATGCAGAGTTCTTTATTTGTAGCAGTTTGTGGTGTAATAGTGCTGCTTCTAAATTTGTTCTATTTGGCTATTTGCTTAGAGCAGAGTTCTCATAGCCGGAAGAAGGTGCAAAGATGATGTCATGGCTTCAAACGAATTCACTGTATCTGCTGCTAACAGTAGGAACTATCTTCAATGTGTTCTGGCTGTACAGGATGCGGCGGCAGCTCCAAATGAAATGGTACGCCGTGATAGCATTCTCGGTGCTGCATACGGTATGTGGTGTTTTGAGTGTAAAAGCATTTGCGTTTCTGGAAACCGGAGATGCTGGCAACATGAGCTTATTCGGCGGAGTGTTCTTTATGCCAGTGCTTTATTTCATCAGCGCAAAGGTTTCAAAACGCAATATCAAAGCCGTTTTTGATATTTTTACGATTTGCATGATCTTCACGGTGATGTGCGCTCGGGTCAACTGCATCGTCTCTGGCTGCTGCGCTGGCTTAGTCATACCGGGAACGCACGTTCACTTCCCAACAAGGGAACTCGAGATCCTCTATTATATTGTGATGCTGATTCTGCTCATCCCCAGAGTGAAAAAGAGCAAGAACCCCGGCAGTATTTACCCACTTTATATGGCATCCTATGGAGCGTTCCGCTTCATTGATGAATTCTTCCGGACGTCCTCTACGGGGATGCTATTCCACCTTTCTCATGTCTGGGCAGCCATCGCATTTGCGGCGGGACTCAGCATTTACATAGAAATAAACGCCAGAAATCATCAAAGAAAGAAGGTAATAAAGAAATGAAAAGCACATTGAAGCGATTCCTTTCGCTTGTGCTCTGCATGTGCATGGTCATGGCACTGCTTCCAAATGTGACCATGACAGCGTTTGCAGCAACCAGTGGAACTGTGACAGGCTTAGCAGACGAGAACATTGGACTGACTTTTACGGGCGACGCAGATGATGCTTGGTCGGCCAATGGTACGAGCATTATCGGCGCAGCTACCAGCACAGGTGGAACATGCGGCAGTACAAACTATAACTCTACACTGACAATTACAAATAAGAAGTCGACAACAGCAACCCTTTCCTTTGACTACTCTATTGAGCAGAACAGCGGAAAAATTCAGGTGGATGGTATAGAGGTTTCTTCGGGTGCCAGTTTTACCAAGGAACTGGCGGCAAACGAGAGCGTTAAAGTATACATCCAGTCTGGCAGCACCAGTGCTGCTACGAAGATCACCCTTACCAACGTGGTTCTGGTAAGCGATGTCAATGCAACTGCGACTTTCGTGCCTGCTGAAAACGGTACTTATACAGTAGACGGAAAACTCATTACCGAGGAATATAGCAACACGCAAAGCTCCATGACTGCTTATCAGGTAGTGGCGACCCCGGCGGATGGTTATCAGTTCATGGGCTGGTATGATGTTTCTAACGAGAAATATATCAGCACGTCTGCAAAGGCTGCGTTGAACATTGAAAATGACTGCACTATCACAGCGCGGTTCGCAAGTAAAACGGCGGCCTTGTTTGAAACCGGTGGCCAGCGGTTTGACGATCTGGGCGATGCGGTTTCCTATGCACAGGCAAACAGCCAGTCCAAAATCACATTGGCTACAAACGGTTCGATCAGCGGTACTTATACCATCCCGACGGGTATTACCCTGCTGATTCCGTTTGATGAGGCGGGAACGCTGTATACGGATGCTCCTGCGGCAATTCGCACAGCCCCAGCTTCGAAGCCGTTCCGAACGCTGACGATGAGCGATGGTGCTTCTATTACCGTCAATGGTGCCATCAGCTTGGGCGGCAGATATTATGCTGCTGGCGGTAGTGAGCAGGGACGTCCCGTTGGCGATTACGGCTATATCAAAATGGCGGATAACAGCTCCATCACGGTAAAGAACGGCGGCAAGCTCTATGCGTGGGGCTTTATCTCCGGCAGCGGTTCTGTTCTGGCGGAATCCGGCGCTACGGTGTACGAATTCTATCAGATTGCAGACTTCCGTGGCGGCACCGCATCTTCCGGCATGCACCATGGGGTGTTCCCATTTTCGCAGTACTTCGTACAAAACATCGAAGTTCCCTTGACGTTGAATGCCGGCGCCAACGAACAGGTTTATAGCGGCGTTTATGCAATGAAGAGCACATATACTACTGCTATTAATTTCATTGGCGACACCGGTATGTTCAAAGTGGAATCCGGTAGCTTTACTAAGGATTACGATGAAAAGATGGATCGTCTTGTATTCACAGTAAACGGCGAGGCGGCATTGAACACGTTGTCGCTGACGCTTGCAGGCATGGATGTCAACTCTGAAAGCTACGTACTGCCCATCACCAACAACATTACCATCAATATTCAGTCCGGCAATGTGACCATCAATCAGGATGCAGCTCTGCTGGCAGGCGTTGAGGTCAATATTGCCGAGGGCGCTGGCCTGACAGTTGCAAACGGAAAGAATATCTATTTCTATGACAGCGATGAGTGGAACTCCGACAACTTTGTCTGGGGCCCCTGCAAGTTTAAGTCCGTGGCCTATGCGCCTGGTAAGGCATATAACCGTTCTAACAACGATTTGGTCGATGCCAAGATGGATGTGAACGGCAGTGTAACGGCGATTGGCGCCATCTACACCACCAAGGGCGGTGCAAATATCTGCTCCAACAACGGCACTGGTAAGTACATTCAGCAAGGCACACCCGGTACGGAAACCGAAACCTATCAATATAATGCGGACAGCAATGCAGTGACTATCCCCATCACCGCTGCCAAGCTGCACAACGCCGATGGTTCTTACACCGAAACTGCGACCGCAAACGCTGGCGATGTTATCAACTATGTCAATGGCGTTTGGGGCGGCACGCCTTGCGCACATGAGAACACAGAACTTCGTAATGCCAAGGAAGCAACCTGCACCGAGCCCGGCTACACCGGCGACACCTACTGCAAGGATTGCGGCGAGAAAATAGGCACCGGCACGGCTATTCCCGCCAAGGGCCACAGCTGGAATGAGGGCAAGATCACGACCGCCCCTACCTGTGAGAACGCCGGTGTCAAGACCTACACCTGCATAGTTTGCAATGCAACCAAGACCGAAGCAATCAGCGCGACCGGCCACACGCCTGTTCAGATCCCCGAAAAACCGGCCACCTGCACCGAGCCCGGCCATAAGGCCGGTACGAAGTGCTCCGTTTGTGCGGCAATCCTCTCCGGTATGGAAGAAATCCCTGCGACCGGCCACAAGCCGGAGATTCGCAATGCGGTCGAAGCAACGCTTACGACACCCGGTTACACCGGTGACACCTACTGCTCTGTCTGCAATGAACTGCTGAAACAAGGCACGGAAATTCCTAAGACCGGCGCACATATCACTTGGGTAATTGATGGTAAGGTCGTAGCTGAGGAAGATTATCTGAAGGGCACCATGCCTTCCTTCAAGGGCAGCACGGATAAGGCTCCTGACGAGAACTATCGCTACACCTTCACCGGCTGGAGTCCGGAGGTTGTGGTTGCTGAAGAGGATGCCACTTATACGGCACAGTACTCTGCAACTGCCCGTGTGTTCTACACCATCACCTTCAATGCCAACGGCAGCGAAGGCAGTATGGAGCCTCAGCGCTTTGAAGTCGGTGTGGACACTGCCCTGAATGCCAACACCTTTACTCGTGAGGGCTACAATTTCATCGGCTGGAACACCGCCGCCGATGGCAGCGGAGCCACCTATGCCGATGAGGGCGCAATCCCTGAACTGACCGGCGATATGACGCTGTATGCACAGTGGCAGTTCTGGAACGGCTGGTTTACGGATGATAACGGCAAGCAGTACTACAGGGACGGCGAACTGCAGAAGACTGGTTGGACAGTCATTGACGGCAATACCTACTATCTGGACACCGAAACCGGATACGCGGCTACCGGAATCGCGACACTGATCCCCGATGGAGCAACGGAAGAAGCCCGCTGCGTCTTTGATGCGGAAGGCGTATTCCAGAGCGACGTTACCGGTGCTTACAGCGTCGGAGCGGACACCTATTGGCTCAACAGCGGCATCATCGAAGAAGAAGCCGGTTTGAAGCGCGTTGTCAAGGAGAACGGCGAGGTCAACTATTATTACTTCGCGGTCGCGTATAACTTGGAGGAGCAGGACTGGCTTGTGCTTTCGGCGGCTGTCAATGCCGCCAATCTGCACGGCGAGAAATGCTGGCTGCATAAGACCAACAACCTGCTTCCGGCGTGGTTCTACAAGTTTGATGAGAATGGTGTTATTCCGCATGAGGATACCAAAATCAACGGTATCCAAAACGTGGGCGGCACACTTTACTACTACATCGACGGCATCAAAGCTCCGGCGGGAATGATCCAAATCGATAACGACATCTATTATGTTGACAGCAAGGCACAGCTGGTATGTGGTCAGGATTATTACTGCTCCAGAACGAATGATTTGAAAGAGCCTGGTTATTACACCTTTGATGCGGATGGAAGGATGGTTGGTCCTTCCCGGAACGGTATTGTCAAGGATGATGACGGCGTGCTGCGCTACTATGTTAACGGCAAGGTGACGTACGTCGGCCTGATCGAAATCAACGGTGACTACTATTACGTTCGCAGCAACGGCGAAGTGGTGACCAATTGTACGTACTACATCACCTGGACGCATGATTTGAAAGAGCCCGGTTATTATGTCTTTGACGCTAAAGGCAAGCTGATTGGTATGCCCAAGAACGGCATTGTCGAGGAAGACGGAACGCTCCGCTATTATGCCAACGGTGAGCCCACCTACGTCGGCTTGATCAAGATTGGCCGCGATTATTACTACGTTAATTCCAAGTGCGAGGTGGTGCACAGCTGCACCTACTATGTCTCCTGGACGCACGGCTTGATCCCTGAGGGCAAGTATACCTTTGATGCGAAGGGCAGAATGATTGATCCACCGGCACCGGAAGATCCTACGAAAAGCGGTATTGTGGAAGAGAATGGAGCACTTTACTACTATGAAAGCGGCGTCAAGGTTTACGCCGGCCTAATCCAGATCGACGGAGATTACTACTACGTCAACAGCTCCTGCAAGGTGGTCACAACGAAGCACTACTGGGTGAATCGACCCAACGATCTCCTGCCCGCTGGATTTTATGACTTCGGCGAGGATGGCAAAATGACCAATCCGCCCAAGCCGGTTGATCATACGAAAAATGGCTTCGTCACCGAGAACGGCGCGATGTACTACTATGTGGATGGCGTTAAAACCTACGCGGGTTTGATCCAGATCGACGGAGATTACTACTACGTCAACAGCTCCTGCAAGGTGGTCACGACGCCGCACTACTGGGTGAATCGACCCAACGATCTCCTGCCCGCTGGATTTTATAACTTCGGCGCGGATGGCAAGATGATCAATCCGCCCAAGGAGGATGGCAAGATGATCGAAACGTAACGCAATGTATTTCTATCGGATATCGAGGGGGGATTCTCCCCTTCGGTATCCGCGGCCTGCCCTGAAAGGATCGTATATGAGATTTTCTGTAGTGATACCGATTTTTAATAAGGCGGACACCATTCTGGAAACTGTGAGAAGCGTCCTCGCGCAGAGTTACACAGATTATGAGATTATCCTTGTGGATGATGGCTCGACCGACAATCTTGAAACGGCGCTTTTGCCGGTTTGCGGAAACTTTCGACTCATCCGGCAGCAGAACGCGGGCGTGTCCGCTGCGCGAAACCGTGGCATCCAAGAGAGCAGCGGGGCGTACATTTGCTTTTTAGACGCAGATGATCTCTGGCTTCCGGAGCATTTGGCGACCCTGAGCAGTGCCATTGACGGCCGACCGGATGCGCATTTTCTCAGTACCATGTATCGGACGACTTATCCGGATGGAACGGTGAAGTCCAAACTGGCGCTGCTGTCGCAGCAGCCGGAGCAGATGTGGATAGAGAATTATTTTGATTTGGTGCTGAAGCATTCTACTACATTCATCCACACAGATACCGTGTGTGTCCACCGCACCATTCTGGAAAACCAGCGCTTCGAAGTTGGTGAACGGATTGGCGAGGATACGGATCTTTGGTATCGCATTGCGGCAATCGAACCCCTGTTGTTGATACTCAAGGAGACTGCGATTTATCGGCGTGAGCTGAGTACCGCTACGGCCGGCGGAACGAACAATCTGGAATGGGCGTTTGCACGCCGGGAGATGCAACTAATGCAAGATCCGGCCGTGACGAAAGACAAGCAGCGGAGCATCCGGCTTCTGCTGGATCGGTGGCGCTGTACCTGCTGTCGCCAGCTGCTGCTGAAGGGTGACCGCGCCGGTGCGCGGCGATACTTGAGAATGGTAAAATATCCGCTGCAAAAGCGGTGCGTTTATTGCGCGTTTCTTTGCGCGCTTCCGCAGCCTCTCCTAAAAAGATTGGTGAAACGATAGAAAGCTTGGTTAGAGCAAATGGCGATTTACTTTATTTACTATGGCGTTCTGCTTGCGGTAGGCGTGCTGTTTCAATGGCTCGGCGTCCTGCAAAAGAAGGGCGGGCGCATTTTTTATCTTGTGCTGGTTGCAGCGACGTTGACCATGGTTTCCGGCGCGCGGAGCTTTGATGTTTCCTATGATGGCCGCTCCTATGCATCGGCGTTCCGCACCTTTTCCGAGTCGTCGTGGGTTTCCCCACGGCGATATACCTACTTTATGGAGTATGGATTTTATGTGTTTTGCAAGCTGATTGCGGTTTGCGGCGGCACCGCGCGCACAATGTACTGGGTTACCAGTGGCTTTATTGCTTTTGCCGCATGCAGTTTTCTCTACAAGAATACAGAGCACATTCTGCCAGCGGCAGTTGTACTGCTATCGTTTCCGTATTTATACACTTCGTTTGATTTGATTCGGTATTACATGGCGACGTCCTTTGTGCTGCTTGCTTTCCCGTATGTAACAAAGCACAAATTTCTACCGTACTGCTGCATGATCGCGGCGGCGTGCTTGTTTCATAAGACAGCGGTTATTTATTTGCTGCTGTATTTTTTACCGCTGATTCATTGGAACGGCTTTTCGGTGGCGCTTACATTTTGTGCTACAATCCTTGCGAGCATTTTTGCACATCCAATGGCGGCATTTTTTTCAAAGCTCTTTCGTGACTATACCAGCTATGTATCCGGCATGAACCAGAATTGGATCGGCTCGTTTGCGGGCGGTGTTAAGACTGCCGGCATGTATTTGGTGGTAATGGGTATTGCCGCCTTTGCTTACGGAAACCAGCAGGAAAAAACGTCTACGCAGAATCGCCACTTGGGCTATGTAGTCCTTACATCTGCCGTATCCGTTATCTTTGTCACGTCCAGTATTGCCGTTCGGCTTCTGGTCACGATGCTGCCGTTTATGAGCGTCGGTCTTGCAGAGCTGCTGCAGGTCAGTGGGAGCAAAAATCCGCGACTTCAGGTGCTTTTGCAGTACTTGACTGTTCTGCTGTGTGTTGCGTATCATTCGTTTTTGGTCTTGAACAACTGGCAGCATATTGTTCCGTATTCATTTGGCGTTTAGAAGCCCAGAGGTGCATTTTGTGAAGAACATTCTGTTTTTGCTCGACTACTATCAAGAGAATAACAGTGCAAATGGGGTATGCTGCCGCAATGTTGCAGAGTGCCTGGCCAAGAAGGAATACGGTGTATTTGTCGGGTGTTACCGCCCGCTGCAAGCGCCTGCGGAACAAATGCAAAATGGTGTTCACGTTATAAAGACGTGGACCATGCCAGACGGCCCCGTGCACAAAACCTTAAAGGGGAAAATATCGGTATATTTGAGATGGCTTGTACCTTTTTCTCGCCGGCCTGCCGCAGCTGTGCGGTCGCGCGAAGAGGCAATCTACCGCTCGGCTTGCAGAATTATTGAAGACCATGGCATCGACACGGTTGTGTGCGTGCACCTTCCCAGTGAAACACTTCTGGCAGGCTGCCGAATCAAGGAGCGGTATCCGCAGGTGTGTGTGTGCGCATATCAGCTCGATACACTTTCCGGCGGGAATTTGCCGAGATTTTTACCGCAGGGATATGCACGTGAGCGGCGGATTGCGTGGGAGCGGCAGATGTTCCGCTCGATGGATCGTGTCATTTTGATGCAGTCAAGCAGGAAGCATCATCTGCGTTATACGCCCCATGAAGCATGGCGCAACAAAGCCGTGTATGCGGATGTTCCGTTGTTTGTGCCGTCTGCCAATGCTACTGTCTGTCGGCATCGGCAGGATGGAGAAGTCAGAATTTCGTTCGCGGGGACGTTATCAGAAGGCCTTCGGACGCCGTATCATATTTTGGAAGTCCTTAATCGGGTGAAAAAATACTCTGTGCACGTTATATTTGCCGGAGCAAATGATTGCCGAAGGAAGAATTATGAAATATACTCTTCCCTAAAGGTCACAGAGCTTGGCTTGGTCGAACATGAGCAGGCGTTGAACTTGCTAAACAATGCAGATGTGCTGCTAAGCATCGGTGCGAAGAACACGGCGCTTCTGTCCGGTAAGATTTTTGAATACATGGCATTGGGGAAGCCAATCCTAGAGACGTTTTGGGATGAGGAGGATGTTACTTTGCCATACTTGGCCAAGTACCCGCTGGCTCTGGAATTGGATGAGCGTACTTCGGATTTGGATGGGCAGGCGGCGTCCGTGGAGGCGTTTTTGGATCGCTGTCTCGACAGCCACATGGATGTATCCCGGCTGTGCATGCTGTTCTGTGAGAATACACCGGCATATTTCGAGGAGCTATTTACAGCCCCAATCCTGTGCAAAGAGGACAAATGATCGATGCAGCTCAATGAGAAATTTCGCAAAAAATTGAACTCCTTATCCGGCAACTCACGGATTGTCTTAAAGAATTCCGTTGCGGCGATTTTGATTAAAGGCGCGGGAGTTATCATCTCCGTGCTCTCGATGCCGGCTTTTTTGCGGTATTTTGACGACAAAGCGGTTCTCGGCGTATGGTATACGATCCTCGGCGTTGTGACATGGATCGATTTTTTTGATCTGGGCATTGGCAACGGGCTTCGCAACAGTCTGGTCGACAGTTTTACGAATCAACGGCACGAACGTGCCCAGCAGCAGATTTCGACAGCCTATGTGTTGATTGGCATCCTGACCGTACTGATGATGACGGCGGGACTTGTTACTGCCCCACTTCTGGACTGGAACAGTCTGCTCAATATTCGAGCTGAGGTTGTCTCATCCGAGGTTTTAGAGGCAGCGGTGCGGAATGTATTCATCGGGGTAACGCTTCATTTTTTCCTGAAGCTGATCAGTTCCGTCATCTATGCGCTGCAAAAATCGGCATGGAACCATGCGCTGAGCCTAATTGGAAATATTCTTAGGCTTGCGTTTGTACTCTTAGCGCCGTCAACAAATGCGCAGAGCAATCTTCTCATGCTCTCGCGGGCGTATGTTTATCTCGCGTGCTTGCCTTATATGGTCGCCACGGTCGCGGTGTTTGCCACGAAACTGCGGGATGTGCGGCCGCGTGTTCGCATGTTTCGCCGGGATGCGGTGTGTGAGATTGTGGCTGTCGGCGGCGTATTCTTTTTGTGCCAGCTCCTATACATGCTGCTGATGAACACCAACGATTTTTGCATTACATACTTTACTGACCCGGCCAACACGACAGAGTATAATATTTACTTCAAGCTGTTCTCTTTAGCGGGCACTTTGGCACAGGTGGCACTGACGCCTGTGTGGTCAGCCGTGACGAAAGCGTTTTATGAAAAGTCCTATGGCTGGCTGCGGCAGCTGTATCGGAAATGCTTGCTTCTCATGCTGCCCGTGCTCGGAGGGCAATTGCTGCTGGCGTGCCTGCTGCAGCCGGTCGTTGACCTGTGGCTCGGTACAAAAGCAATCCAAGTGCGATATGATTTTGCACTGGTGTTTGCCCTGTGGGGTGTGCTGTTTACGTTTCAGAATGTCCTGTCGACCTTTGCCTGCGGGCTTGGAAGGCTGAAACTGCAGCTCGGTTTTTATGCCGCGAGTGTAGCGGCCAAATATATCTTCTTGATTTTGGCATATCAATATACCGACAATTGGATACTTGTTATCCTCTCGAACGTGATTGTTATGCTGCCGTATTGCATTGCGCAGCATATCCAATTACAAAAGATTTTTGGAACTATGGAGGCAAGCAATGCTTGAACAGAAAATACTGCTCATTACCGGTGGGACAGGCTCCTTTGGAAATGCCGTACTGCGCCGCTTTCTGACCACGGATATCCGCGAGATTCGTATTCTTTCCCGCGATGAGAAAAAACAGGACGACATGCGCCACGCCTATCAGGAGCTGTATCCGCAGCACGCAGAGAAAATCAAATTCTACATAGGTGATGTGCGGGACTACGGTTCCATCGCCCCGGCGTTCCGCGGGGTGGATTATGTGTTCCACGCTGCCGCCCTCAAGCAGGTACCCTCCTGCGAGTTTTACCCCATGGAAGCGGTCAAAACCAATGTGGCCGGTTCCGACAATGTGATTTCTGCCTGTGTGGAAAACCATGTGAAGAAGGCCATCTTCCTGTCCACGGACAAGGCGGCTTATCCCATCAATGCTATGGGCATGACGAAGGCCATCATGGAGAAGAATGTGATCGCCCGCTCCCGGCAGATGCTGCCCGGAGATCCGGTTCTGTGCCTGACCCGATACGGCAACGTCATGGCTTCCCGTGGCTCGGTTATCCCGCTGTTCTGCGACCGAATCGACGAGGGGAAGCCCTTGACGATCACGAATCCCAATATGACCCGCTTCATGATGACGCTCAGTGATGCCGTCGACCTCGTTCTTTATGCCTTTGCGCACGGCGAGCAGGGAGACCTGTTTGTGCAGAAGGCCCCCGCTGCGACCATCGAGACTCTGGCGCAGGCTGTGCTGGAGCTGAAGCACTCCGACCTTGGCACGACGATCATCGGAACGCGGCATGGCGAAAAGCTCTTTGAGGTGCTGGTCACTGCAGAGGAAATGATGCGGGCGGAAGAGCTGCCCGGCTTCTTCCGCATTCCGGCAGATAATCGAGATCTGAACTATGACAACTATTTCAGCAAGGGAAATCCAGAGTTTGGCAAAATCGAGCAGTATACTTCGCACAATACGCACCGGCTGACTGTGGAAGAAATGAAACAGCTGCTGCTGAAGCTGAAACTGTTCGGAGGAACTTGCTGATGAATGTACTGATCACCGGCGCAAACGGATTTGTCGGGAAGAATCTGACGCAGCGCCTTTCCACCATCAAGGATCGCAGAGACAGGACCCGGCCCGCGCTGCAAATCGATGAAATTCTCTTGTGTACGCGGGATACTTCGGCAGAAACCTTGGCGGACTACTGCAAAAAGGCAAATTTCGTGGTCCACTTGGCTGGCGTGAACCGGCCCCAGGATCCGGGAGAATTTGCAGCCGGAAACACGGACTTCACCCGTACCCTGTTGGAGATGCTTCGCAAAAGCGGCAACCGCTGCCCGGTGCTGCTGTCTTCCTCCATTCAGGCCAGCCTGACCGGACGATTTGCCGAAAGTCCCTATGGGCAGTCCAAAAAAGCGGCGGAGGAGCTGCTCCTCGCTTACGGAAGAGAAACCGGTGCAAACGGGATGATCTATCGTCTGCCGAACCTGTTTGGCAAGTGGTGCCGCCCCAACTACAATTCCGTGGTGGCGACATTCTGCCATCATATCGCACGGGATCTGCCGATCACCGTTTCGGATCCGGCAGTCGAACTGGAACTGGTCTACATTGACGACCTGATCGACGAGATTCTGAATGCCATGGAGGGCCAGCCCCACCGGACGGATGGAGCATATTGCAGCGTTCCGGTCAGTCATCCTGTGACGCTGGGCGAGATCGTCCGTCTACTCCGAACGTTCCGGGAGCAGCCGCAGACACTGTTGCTCCCAGAGATCCCGGAGGGCAGCTTTGCAAAGAAGCTCTATAGTACCTATCTGTCCTATCTGCCGCCAGAGAAAATTGCGTTCCCGCTGAAGATGAATGTAGACGGGCGAGGCAGCTTCACAGAACTGCTGAAAACGAAGAACTGCGGTCAGATCTCCGTGAACATCACAAAGCCCGGAATCACCAAAGGGCAGCACTGGCACAACAGCAAGTGGGAGTTCTTTATGGTCGTGGCCGGACACGGGCTGATTCAGGAGCGCCGGATCGGCTCAGATGAAAAAATCGAATTTGAGGTCAGCGGCGACCGGATCCAGGCTGTTCATATGTTGCCGGGCTATACCCACAATATTATCAATCTGAGTGAAACGGAAAATCTGGTGACAGTCATGTGGGCCAATGAGCAGTTTGACCCCGGCCACCCGGATACCTACTTTGAGGAGGTGTAGCAATGGGAAAGCTGAAGCTGATGACGATTATCGGTACGCGGCCGGAAATCATCCGGCTGTCCGCCACGATAAAGTGCTGCGACCGGTACTTTGAGCAGATTCTGGTCCACACCGGTCAGAACTACGACTACACCCTCAATCAGGTGTTTTTTGACGATCTTGGTCTCCGGGCACCTGACTATTATCTAGATGCCGTAGGCGATGATCTCGGAGCCACGATTGGGAATATCATCGAGAAGTCCTACAAGCTGATGGTGCGGGTCAGGCCGGATGCGGTGCTGGTCTTGGGCGACACCAACTCCTGCCTTTCTGTGATCGGCGCCAAACGGCTGCACATTCCGATTTTCCATATGGAGGCGGGTAACCGCTGCAAGGACGAGTGCCTGCCCGAGGAGACGAATCGCCGTATCGTGGATATTATCAGCGATGTCAATCTCTGCTATTCGGAGCACGCGCGCCGGTATCTGATGGAGTGCGGCCTGCCGAAGGAGCGCACCTTTGTGACAGGCAGCCCCATGGCCGAGGTACTGCACGCCAATCTGGACAAGATCGAAGCGAGCGATGTCCACCAGCGTTTGGGACTGACTAAGGGGCAGTACATTCTGCTCTCGGCCCATCGGGAGGAAAATATCGATACAGACCGCAATTTTGTCCAGTTGTTCACAGCGGTCAATGCCATGGCAGAGAAGTATGATATGCCAATCCTTTACTCCTGCCACCCTAGAAGCAGAAAGCGACTGGAGGCGACGGGATTCCAGCTGGACACCCGTGTGATCGCCCACGAACCGCTGGGCTTCCTTGATTACAACTGCCTCCAGACGAACGCTTTTGCGGTGGTTTCCGACAGCGGAACGCTGCCGGAGGAAAGCAGCTTTTTTCTGTCTGTGGGCAAGCCCTTCCCGGCTGTCAGCATTCGTACCTCCACCGAGCGTCCAGAGGCGCTGGACGCGGGATGCTTTGTACTCGCCGGAATCGACGCAGACTCCCTCCTGCAGGCGGTGGAGATGGCTGTCGGGATGCAGCGGGCGGAATGCTTTGGCACACCGGTAGCGGGTTACACTGCTGAAAACGTGTCCATGAAGGTTGCGAGAATCATTCAGAGCTACACGGGCATCGTCAATAAAATGGTTTGGAGGAAGAACGGATAAATGGCGCTTGCGGATATTCACATACATCTTTTGCTTGGGGCGGATGATGGAGCGAAAGACGAAGAGGTAATGCACGCCATTTTAGACGTGGCATAGCAAAAGAACCAAAGAGGGAGATACAAACAAGGGAGCTGTATATGGGGAAGTGCGGTGGGAAAAGGCAACTGCGTATCCTGTTCTCCGGCTTTACAAAATTTACCCGGATGTGGCATCATACGTGCTAAAACAAAATCAAAAATAAGGGGGGATGGCTGTGTCAGACGCCAGAGAACAACCGGCGGTGCAGCCGCCAAAAAAACGCATGAGCCGCGGCACGCGCGTGCTGGTCATCATCGTGTGCGTTCTGGTTGCCATTGCGCTCATTCTGGTCGGCACGGTGCTGATCCTGTCGGCGGTCGGACGCAATGCGCTGACGAACGACGACGGGGTGAACATTGCCCGCGATGATGTGGAGGCGCTAGGCTCCGGCACGGTGCGTTACAACGGCCAACTCTACCGCTACAATACCGACATCGTCACGATCCTGCTCATGGGTGTGGATGAGGAGGTCAAGCAGGATACCGATGGCGTCTATGGAAACGCAAACCAGTCGGATGCGAATATCCTTGCGGTGCTCGACATGCGTAACCAGGAGCTGACGCTTGTGTCCATCTCGCGTGATGCGATGTGCACGCTTGACGTTCTTGACAGCACCGGCGCACACGTCGGCACGGCCACGGCGCAGCTGGCGCTGGCCTATTCCTACGGCGACGGAGCAGAGCGCAGCTGCGAGCTGACGAGCGCGGCTGTTTCACGCCTGTTTTATGACCTGCCGATCCCGGCCTACGGATCGATCTATATGCAGGGTATCCGCCAGCTTGTTGACAGTGTTGGTGGTGTGTCCGTTACGCCGGATGCGAGCTTTTCCGGTTTCACCGCCGGACAGCCCGTGACGCTCACCGGTCAGCGCACGGAGAATTATATCCGCTACCGCGCAGACTCGACCGAGGGCAATAACCAGCGCATGCAGCGGCAAAAGCAGGTCGTGCTCGCGCTGGTGAACAAGATGCTCGCGCAGGTCAAGGAGGATCCGGAGAGCGTGCTGGCGATCTATAACAACATCCGCCGCAACACGACGACGAACATCAACACCGCCATGATGGTCTATCTGGCGCAGCAGGCGAGCGGGATGCACTTCTCGGGCGATATTGTCAACGTGCCCGGCACGTCGGTCATGGGCGTGCAGAAGCACGCAGAGTATCAGGTCGATCCCGATGCGCTGTTGGAGATGGTCCTGGATATTTTCTACGAGCCGGTGGATGGTTGACTGAAAACGGTTATTTTTTGAAAATAGTCCTTGCATTTTACACCGTTTCGGTGTAAAATTATACTACTATTAGAAGCTGTAAGTTTATGAATGGAGGAGTTACACAATGAAGCGTTTTGTGGCCATCCTTTTGATACTCGTGCTTGTGTTTGCACTGTCGGCGACGGCGTTTGCTGCCAGCAATGTTACCAGCCCGGAGAAGGACAACACGAATCCGAATGTCAATCCCGATTCCGGCAAGACCTCTCCGCAGACCGGTGAGTCGTTCAGCATCCTGTGGGTGATCCTGGCGGCCGTTGCTGCGGTCGGAGCGGTGCTGTTTTGCGGCAAAAAGCTGGTTC
>ENA-OWPM01000859-OWPM01000859.1-human-gut-metagenome-genome-assembly--contig:-NODE-859-length-30436-cov-3.877555_pt1 | contig 30436 bp, 18 predicted proteins | sample MGYA00248267_ERZ651852 | MGnify/ENA primary metagenome ERZ651852 (study PRJEB26924, sample SAMEA4378228) | human gut metagenome | biome: human gut; feature: human-associated habitat; material: faeces...
ATTCCGGTGAAATAATCTTCAATAAAATTCCAGCGTTTCGTATCATCCATGCCATCCGTTCCGAAGAAGAAGGAGAACAGCTCTATTTGTTCCTGAAATATCTTCTCATTATTCTCAAGAATCAGGTTACGGTATTCATCAGAAGACGCAATCTGCTCCAACGTTTCGGGCTCATCAAAAGTAACCAATACACAAGGCGTACCTCCACCTTCTACACTGAACGAAAGACAATCAAGCATAGAGAGCAGATTGAGCAGCATATTCAGGTCGGAGAACGGCGTTGTGTAGAATAGTAAGCGTGCACCCTTCCTCCCCACAATGCGCTGACTGAACAGCTTCTGATAACGGGACAACAATAAATCAAATCCTTTCGTCACCGTGAAAGAGAGTTCGTTAGAATCCTTCTTCTTCACACTGCTGATATAACTCACGCTGCGTCCCTCTTCCGTACGCGACTCCAACAATGAGCCTATGAAGCGTTTTGCCGATGGCACATCCATGCCATGTTCAGCAAATACCGCCCGTAACTCTTCTTCGTCAAAGCGGCCTTTCGTTTTCCGCAGTTTATCAACCAGCAGCGTCTTCAAGCTATTGAACAACGCATCCATCCGCTGGCGAATCGTCTCCGCATTTTCTTTCAACAACACTTCATGCTTGCCTACAGACACCGCACGTGAACCTTCCCACAACGTACCGCCATTCAGTTTCTGCTTAAATTCTCTATACCCTAACTCAGCGAAGCGCTCTTCCCAGAGTTTTTCCAGACGCGCCGTGTACACATCTTCCGTGCCGGGCACTTTCGTAAGATAAGCCGCAAATTCACGAATAAAAGCATCGCCCGTCTTATCCTGTATATATCCTTCCGTCAACAAGTTTTGCGGACTTACTTCCAACAGTTTCTTGCCATAACGATGACTTAAATCATCCTCCAGCCACAACAAAGCCGTCTTAATCAATTGTCCCAGTTCCGCCTCATACTCCAGTTTATTCTTCATTCGCGGCAGTTTTACCACGAATTCGAAGTCAGACAAAGACACCAGCATTTCCTGCTTTCCGCCTTTCATCCGGTACACTTCCATCAGTTTCTTCAATATCAACGACAACTGTTCCTGTGCGATATTGCCTGCCATGTGCAGACGCTTCATATAATAAAAATCCCGTTCATGATAGTCCGTTGCCGAAACACCATGAATATCCATATCTCGGGCTGCACGTCCGATCTCCTGTATATAATCGACAAACGTACTGGATGGTGCCACATGATATACCCGGTCGATGTCACTGATATCCACACCCATACCGAATGCCTTTGTAGCTACAATCATACGCTTCTCTCCTTCCTTGAACTCCTGTACAATTGCTGCTTTCTGTTCCTTGTCCTTCTTGCCATAGTAAGAAGCTACCAAACGCCAATCAGCAGGTTGCACCCACGTCTTCAGACGCATATCGATGCCACCCGCAAAAGGATAATAAAGAATCGTCTTATACCCGTCGAGGAAATCATCTACACGACCCGCCACTACACGTTGCTTGGCTTTATCGTACGTTTCGCCTTCTTCTATTTCCATCTGCCGAATATCGAATCCGATATTCCTGCGTTTCACCGTACCTGCATAAAGCACACACGGCTCCATTTGCAACGAACGAATCGTTTCGAACACCATATCGTTGCCTCCCTTCGGGTTCCAAACAGCAGTAGCCGTCAGCGCAAAAAGCGGAAACGCATAGCCCAGATTCTTCTTCAAACCCTGCAGATAACGTCCCAGGAACCAATAATCCACCCGGAACTCTTTACCCCAGGTAGTTACTGTATGAGCCTCATCCACTACAACCAAACCAATACGACGCTCACCTGCGAAGTGCTTGATATCATATGAAAGCAATAATTCCGGCGAAAGATAAAACAAATCGACCTCACCTTCACGCACCTGTCGATATACCTCATTCTTTTGCTCAGGCGATAAATCGGAAGAAGCATACGCTACGCGTGTGTATCCCAAATCTTGTAAACCTTCCACCTGATCCACAATCAGTGCCTTCAGAGGAGATACAACAATGGTAAGCAACCCGTATTCATTGCCCAAATAGATGCCAGGCAATTGGAACAATAAGGATTTTCCAGCCCCGGTAGGCGCTGTCAGCAGAATATTATCCACATCCGTTTCCCCATTCCGTGCCTTTTCCGCTTCAACAATGACACTTTCTATCAATTGCCCCTGCGAAACGTGGAGTGTCTCTTTCCCCTTGAATAAGTCGTCATACACTTCTAGGTCACGAAATTGTTCGTACCCGTAAGTCCCTTTTAACAGTGTATGCACCGCTTCCCGGCAATCTCCGGGCAAATGCCGTTCTTTCAATTCCGGCAAGCGGCGTACCGTTTCTTCTTGTGTTTCAGTCATAATGGAACAAATATAAAAAAGAGGCAATCCATTAATCTGTCGAAAACAGATTTTACGGACTACCTCTTTCTATGTGTTAACTACCTCGTATCCCCTTAGGTATGGCAAGGCTTAAAAAGCGTATCTAATACTCTTCTTCGTTAAAGAAGAAATCCTCTTTGCTCGGATAGTCGGGCCATATATCTTCGATGCTCTCATAAATATCGCCTTCATCTTCCATTTCCTGCAAATTTTCAATAACTTCAAGCGGAGCGCCTGAACGAATGGCATAATCAATCAATTCGTCCTTGGTTGCCGGCCAGGGAGCATCTTCCAGTTTAGATGCTAATTCCAATGTCCAATACATAAGTTCTAAGTATTAAAATTGTGAATATTAAGTCCTACTTTCTATTTTTCGGCAAAAGTATAATAAAATCTCTCACTTACAACTATTATCCCAAAATATTTCATCTTTTTTCTCATCCAGATTGATTTTCCGTGACAAGACAAACAAATAATCGGACAAACGGTTCACATAAGCAAGTAATTCAGTAGCTACTTCGCATTGTTCAGCCAAGGCCAGGATACGTCGTTCAGCCCTGCGGCAAACTGTGCGGCAAACATGACAAACCGATGCTCCGCGACTGCCGCCCGGCAATATAAAAGCATGTAACGGGGGAAGCAGGTTATCAAGCCGATCTATTTCCCGTTCGATACGCTCTATCTCTTCCGGATGAATGACACTGGCACATTTCAAGTCCGTTTTTTCCAGATCGGTGGCCAGATTGGAACCCACTGCGAAAAGGCGATCCTGGATATGGCGTACAAGCATCCGATCCGCTTCATCGGACAAATAAGTGATAAGCACTCCCAAGTTAGCGTTCAACTCGTCTACTGTGCCGTATGCTTCCAGACGAACGTGGGTTTTAGGAACCCGGTTACCGCCTACCAACGAAGTGGTACCTTTATCACCGGTTTTAGTATATATTTTCATAAGCGATTGGTGTTTAGTGATTAGTGATTAGAGGTTAGTGGAGCGGTTAATCACTAATCACTACCCCCTAATCACTTATTCAAACGCCTAAAGATAATCAAAAGTTGACAATATAGTCTTGTTTTATCTTTGTTTTATCAAAGAATAGGATGCCAAGGTCATAAAGGTCGAATGTAATACCTACATGTTCATCCTGCTGCATGCGTTTCCAAAGAGCTTTCATCTGCGGAGTGTAGCAGATTCCTTCGACCACAAAAGCGGAGCTACGTACAGTGCGTGCAGCACAGATACGGAATACTTCCTCCACAAATTCCGGATGTCGGTAGTCGTGCAGATAGAGAAAGCCAACTGGTACTCCGGCTTCCAGAAATAGCTCGGAAAGTTCAGAAGCAGATGTATAGTCGGCCCCTTCCTTACCGGCTTTCAGATAAAGGGAAGAAGCAGCAAGAGTACCGGCATCTACTATCGTATCGGGCTGGATATTATTCACCAACCGGAACAAAAGGCGTTTCACCTTTTTCGACTCATACTTCCAACGCCCGTCTTTTTGAGGTGCTAACTTCTTTTGTTCTACCGCCAGGTCTTTATACTTATAATAAGGAGTATTTTCATAAATCACCTGTGTAATCAGGTTGAAAGCAAACGGAGAATGCACTCCGTAACCGCAACGATGACGAAAACGGCGCAACCAGATAAAAGGACGTTTCAGAGCTAATGTGATACGGTTCATAATACACAAATCTTTTATTGGCCACAAAGATAGATAAAATCGGAAGAATAGTTCGCCTTAACCGCTAAATGAACATCGCCTCCATCAAATCGGAAAATGAGGTTGAGCGCACTGATCCAATTGACGTAATGCGCTTTCAGCTCCAGCGTAGTAGTTGAGGGCCAGGCATAGCTACCCGCTACATAAAAAGGGCCTTCTATCCCGGTGAAACGTCCTTTGGCTTCGATAGAATATGGAGGATATGCATCTATTGAAGTCTTTTCCCACTGCTTGTAGCCAAATGGCAAGTTATATTCAAGCCCATCGGCCTGCGTCACGGTCATTATGACCTCTTTGGGTTTGAATTGAAGACGGAGCGACTGCCAGCCCAATTTATTCGGCTTAAGCATAATAGGTTTGTTCGCATACTGCCGGGCAAGAGGTGAGTTTGCTTTCCCTTGCGCCACCGGTAACTGATAAGAAGATTGCTTCTTCAACAAGCGTTTATAATCCTTTCCCGGCGTCAAAGGCTCATCGCCTACGGCAGGCAACAGACGATTCCAGACCAAGCGGCGTTGCGTGATTCCATCTATGATGCTACATTCGGTGATGACTACTACCATATCTTTATCCGGTATAATAAGCGCATATTGCCCTAAAGCACCGTCTACGCGAACCGCTCCCGGATATTCACAAAGCCACATATGATAACCATAACCATAGCCAAAGCTACCTGTATCGGATTGCTTAGCCATCATCAGGTCTACCCAGTCTGCCGGAAGCAACTGTTTGCCTTCCCACATACCACGGTTTAGCAGTAACTGTCCAAGCTTCGCCAGCGACTCACTTTGCAAGTACACTCCCCAGCCACCGGTATTGACGCCCTCGGGACTCACCTCCCAGGACACATCAGTGATGTGCATGGGGTCGAACAGTTTCAGACGGAGATAATCCAGTAATTTCATACCCGTCACCTTCTGTACGATGGCGGAAAGAATATACGAACTCATGGAATCATAATCAAAGTGTTCTCCGGGAGTCTTTATTTCTTTCCCCAGATAACCTCTGACCCAGTCTGTACGACCTTCACGCATCTTCCAGTCCGGGGTGACACCGGAGGTCATGTTCAGCAGATTCCGGACTGTCATAGCGGCAAGATTGGGGGAAATGCTATCGGGAAGTTGGTCGGGGAAAAAGGATGCGATCCGGTCTGTCAACCGCAAGCGGTTCTCGGAGATGGCGAGTCCGATGGCGGCACCGACAAAAGTCTTGGAGCAGGAAAACATCGTGTGCCGATACTCCGGGGCGAAGGGTTCGGGATACATCTCCGCGATCACTTTTCCGTGACGCAGCACCATTACACTGTGTATATCGGTCTTCGGCAAGGCCATCAGAGAGTCCATCAAAGCAATGAGCGCTCCGGAAGGGACCCCTTCGGCTTCGGGCGTCGAGCGTTCGAACTCACGTATCTGCGCACCAACCGTTGTCGACACCAGTAAGCAAAAAATGAGGAGAAATAAAGTAAGTTTGTTCTTCATATCTATATTGCATTATGCACTTACACATTAATTATGCGCAAAAGTAAGTCATTCAAATAGGCAAGACAAATCTTCGGAACACTATTTAGTTAAGTTTCACGGAAGGGGAAAAGGGATTCCCCCTCTTCCCCCCAATCCACCTACTTATCCCAACGGATCATCTTCAATACCGCCATCACCAGAATCACCTCCGCCCGGCTTTACGACCGTATCTTTAGCCACAGTCCCCTTACCAAACTCCAGCCTTTCCACACTTGCCTTACCAAGCATATCCTTAAAATAGCTTCCCAGATAGAAAATGATTTTTCGACGATATACCGTATTAGCATCCACATCTCCCGCTCCCGCCTGACTTTTCGCGTTCAGTCCGGGACGGAAACAGCCGAAGTCTCCCAACTGCACGGAATATCCTTTATCCAAATCCATATTCAGGGTATCTATCAACCCGTCAATTACCATCTTCACCACACCACGCGGTGCCATACTCACCTTCTGCACTTCTTCACAGAGCTTATCAAATTTCACCAAGCCCAACACTTTGGTTTGAGCTACAAATTTCTCAGTATTAGTCTTATCAAAACCAAACACCACCTTCTTTACTTCATACTTAATTGCCATAATCTTTGTTGTTTTAATGATTAATAATATGATTCATTTTCTTTTATCTCATCCCAAAGCACGAAGTCTTTTTACTGTGAGGCCTCAACAGACAGACGTTCTGTTTCTCAGATTCGATGTTGCAAAGTTAGGGTGAGAAGTATGAGAAAGCAAGAAAACAGCATCTACCAAGCAATTTTATAAAGCATTAATAAACAACACATTATCAAAAGGCAATCTCTACAACGGATGAAATGAAAAGGAAACTATAAAAAACAGAAAAGTAGAAGATTAGATAGTAATCTCTACAAACCTGAACCCTAAAGGATTGAAAATGAGAGTAAGGGATTTAAAGCATCTCTACAAACAAAGTAGATTTCGCAAAAAAAGAAAGGAGCCCATCGACTCCTTTCCCATCAGACAATCTCTTTCGGTTTATAACCTTCGGACTTTAAGCCCCGAAAGAACCGGCTTGCCTTGCAACGGCGTAAAACGTATATCAATACATCCATCATTATTGTTCACTATATAGCGTCGACGGCATGCGTTGAGATAACGGTTGTTATCGGCCGGAGAGAAATTCTGTTCCACAACCTCACCGCAAATGGTGATGTCGAACCGCTTGGACACGGCACTTGCCCGTTCATCTCCCTTGCCAAGCAGATTGGCCTGCTGCCGGGCCGGTCGGCTAACATCCGCCATCAACAGTTCCACCTCATAGGTTCCGGCAGGAGCGTCAATCTTATACTCCGTTATATCCTCCATCCATGTCTGATAGACTGGTCCATCTACAGTATTATAAATTTCAGAGGTAGTGCTGCGCCCCTTACCGTTCACGTACCCCCATTCCCCGGCAGTATAAGGACGATCCGGTAACCATGTCAAGTGACTGACATCTGAAATGAAATAACAATTGCTGCCAACGTTTACTGCAAGTTCGTCCCCTTGATGCAAGTCGGGGAAAAGAGCGAGCGTCATCATCATCACATCTTCCACAAGAACGCCGTTCCTATAACCTCTGGCCACCAACGAAGAATTTCCTTCCGGCAACTTTACACGAAATATAGTATTATAATTGGACGTGCACTGCTTGCCGCAAGAAGCACCGTTCAGAATAAGCTCCACCTCATCCAGATTGGTATAAATCTTGATGGGATGTTCTTCTCCGGCTTTTCCTGTCCGCAATGCCCAATCACGGCTTGCTATATGCAACACCGGCACATCCTTACGCCACATAGCCTTAAAATAATAAGCTATATCTTTCGGAGTCCGGTCATTATAGAAAAGCCCCTTATTGTTGACACGAGGCATAGATTCCTGGCGGGCGGCCACATTGAAATCGACGTACCCCCAATAAGCACATCCGGCAATGTAGTCATTATTTTCAATATAGGGCAGATAGTGCTCGATATATTCCTGCTGATATTCCATACTGAAATCGAATGGACGACCCTTAACCGAGTGAATACGTTTGTCTGAACCCGCCCCCCATTCGCTCACAATAATGGGACGATGTGGATAACGAGCGTGCTGATCTTCCAACCACTGTTCAAAATGAGGTAACTCACCAAAATACCATCCCTGATAGAGATTCCATCCGGCCACGTCTCCCAGTGCAAGTCCAATCGTGTTGTAAAGATCAGAACCGTGGAATGCCATGACGCTCACACGCGAAGAATCCTCTTCTTTCAAACGTTTTTCCAACCTCTGCGCCAGCTTAACAGTACGATCTCTTACTGCAGGCCACTCCGGTTTATCCGGTGTAGGAGCAATCAGTAATATTTCATTCATATATCCCCACGCCATGATACAGGGATGGTTGTAATGTTGCCGAATCATCTCCACCAGGTTCATCTCACAATGGTCATCATATCCCGGGGTATCGGGGACGATGTCGATAATGGGAATCTCCTCCCAAGCCAGCAAGCCCAGTTCATCACATGCATCCAGCAAAGCGTCATCCTGCGGATAATGGGATATACGGATAAAATTGCATCCTATTTCTTTTATCTGCCTTATGTCACGGCGGTTCACTTCGTCGTCTATAGCCACTCCTACAGGTGCCTGGTCCTGATGGCGGTTCACCCCACGCAGCTTATAAGGTTTCCCATTCAGACTGAATCCCTTGTCTGCATCAAACGAAAACCATCTGAAACCTATCTTATTAGAAATCTCATCCAAGACTTCACCGGTTTTGGCATTCACAATGGCGGTAACAACGCGATACAGTGTCGGCATTTCCGGTGTCCACAATTGAGGATTGTCTATTACATCAGATTTATATTCCACAGTTGCTGTTTCTCCCGCCTTCAGTGAAAAAGGCTGTGCATTCGTCTGAAGCAGTTTTCCCTGGGCGTCATAAATGCGGTTTTGCATCTTCAGACGTATCCTTGAGTCGGCATCATTAGTCACCTCCGCTTTTACCTGCACTACTCCTTCTCGTTCGTTGGCAACGGGGGTACTGACAAATACACCGGTCGACCCGTAGTTCGCCATGTTGAAATGCTGTTCCGGAGTGGTTATAAGCCACACATCCCGGTAGATTCCTCCCCAGAAAGTGAAGTCCGCCCAAAGCGGCGTAATGTCTCGTCGAGCATTATCAACAGTAATTTCTATCTCATTGTGCTCCCTTATAAGCCCGGTAACATCCAGAATGAAAGCCGAATACCCCCCGGCATGACTACCAGCCACCTGTCCGTTGACTTTTACGTCGGCAGCTTTACTGGCGGCATCTATTTTCAGATAATAACGTTTAGTGGGGGCTATCTCTGGGAGTGACAACTTTTTGCGATATTCACCCTTACCTTGATAATAATTTCTTTGAGAATAGGCATCGAGATTAAATGTATGGGGCAGATTGATGGGCTGCCACCGTGTTTCTCCATCCTTACGGAAGTCCCAACCATCATTAATGGTTTTCATCATCCTTTGCGCCGAGGCAGAGAAAGTGAAAAAAGCCAGGCTTACCAGAATCAGGAAAGCCTTTCTTGTCAAAAGACATAAAGCGATATGCATGTTCATAATTGATATTCAAATAATCAAAAAACAGACTAGTTCTCATCAGCCACCGCTTCTTCCCAGGTTTCCCATTTCTCCACATTGGGGTCATATCCGTCGTAACCCGGATTTTGGCTAAGTTTTCCCAAGCGATTGGCGTCAATGGCCTTTTGAGGAATAGGCCAGTTAATATTGTGCTTGCCCATGGTATACTTGCGACCTCTGATATTGGCTCCAGTATCCTTATTATAATAGTTGTTGTAGTTAGTGATACGGTGAAACCAGAAGCTGTCCTCATGCACTCTTTATCATAAGTTTTGCCTTCATTATCGGGTTTGCCGCTGAGAGCAAGGCAATAAGAGATACGACTCAGTTCAGTGAAACGCCACTCTTCCATGTAAAGCTCACGGGCGCGTTCATCCACGATGTCGTCAATATCAACCGTAGTATAAAGTTGCTGACATTTAGCACGTTTACGCACAGCATTGACATCATCTACAGCAGTAGCATCTCCCAGATAATATTTGGCTTCGGCACGGAGCAGATAAGTTTCCGCGAGCCGATAGCAGTAAAAGTCAGCATAGCCACCACCATTGTATTGATTGGCAGAAGGCGTTTCATCTTCGGGAGATTCGGACCAAACCTTATAATGGGGCCAATCAAACCAGCACCGAATTGTATCGGAACAGAGCACTTGGGTGCCACCATCCTCGTCGACCCAACTGAAACGGACATTTTCTCCGTGATATTTAGTGTTCGGACGGTTATATCTCAAATCTTCCATACGCACCCAGTTGCCTACAGTATGACTATGGCGCAGGTCCCCCTCATCATTCACCCCATTAACATACCACAGAGAGTTTTCGGCAAAGTAAGTGGGACGTACAACTGCCTGCCCGCGTCCGAAAGCACGGTTGAAATCCAAATTATCTTTATAATCCGGATTGTTCAAAGCAAAGTTATCCACAGCTCTCACATTATCGGGAGTTTTAATCTCATCAGCATTCCATCTGGGAACCAAGTTACGCATAGTACGGGTGCGAATACTTGAATCAGTGCCGTAACGGTTGGGCAGAACAAGGATGGCCTCTTTGTTAGCGGCAATAGCTTTGTTTCCACCTTGGTGTAAATTCCAAATAACATTGTTGGTAATATTCCATGTTTTAGGATTAGGATTGGAAAAAGTCCCGAACTCATCCTGCATCAATGAGTAGCCGGACTGATCGATGAGGATATCGGCTTGTTCCTTAGCTTTCTGAAAATCACCGTTAGCAAGGGAACATTTGATAAGCAATTGGCGGCATGCCCCTTTGTTGATCATACCGATGTAAGTCATATCCTTTTGGTCGGGAACATTCTGTACAGCAAACTCCATATCTTGCACCATACGCTTGATGATGGCCTCGCGCTTGGTGCTTTTATAGTCTTGCTTGGGAGACTCTATAATTTTAGAAACAAAAGGTACGTCACCGAATTGGAAGCAAAGATTCATGTAGCGGTAAGCACGATGAAAATAGGCACGCCCGAGGAATTCATTCCTGGTGGTTTCGTCCAATCCCTCTACCTTATCAATATAGCTGATAACAGTATTGGCATACTTAATGCCGTTGTAAGTCTCCCCCCAAAAGATGACCAGACGATTCTGGTCAAAATTATACCAACCGTCAGTAGGTGTAAAACGTTCGTTTATGTCACAGAAAGCAAGTTGGTCATCCGTTTTGCCGGCTACCGTCAAATCAGAAAAAAGATACTCACTCATCAAAGGCAACATCAAGTCACAAGCTTCCGTATTTGTCCAATAAGCACGAAGTGCCTTGTCTGCCGAAGCTAAAGCAGCATTCAGACCATCCACCGTATTGAATGTTACAGTCGGTTCGTAAAGAGAGAGGGGATCCGGTTTCAGGAAATCATCGGAACATCCTGTAAAAAGCGCAGATACGCATGTAATCCCCAGCAACAATTTGAATTGATTTATATAGTTTTTCATATTTCTTTCTTTTTAAAATGTTAAGTTTATACCCAAAGAGTAAGTTCGCGGTGCAATATCTCCGGTTTCAGGATCTCCATATTCCCATTCCTTGCTCCAAGTAGCCACATTGCGTACGGTAGCAAATATTTTGGCATTCTGAATCTTAAACCGAGACAAGAGTTCTGCCGGAACATTATAGGCTACAGAGACATTCTCCAGGCGAATAAACGAACGGTCAACGACTCTGCTTGGCGCTGCAAGTCCCGTAGGTCCCTGGGCTGAAAGGCGGGCATATGTATTGGAAGGATTATCCACCGTCCAATATTTCTTGGTATAAATATTCTGGCAGTTGGTAATCTGCGAATAATTATTGTCATTGTTCAGATAATTACTGTCCAGACTCTTGTGTCCCATGTAAGAGTAGAGATTGAAAGAAAAACTCCAGTTCTTATAAAGTATGAAGCTGTTTCGCATGGACCAATGGATAGGAGGCGTAGTCTCACCCAAAAAACGCTTATCGTTATTGTTGTATACAGCAGTAGTAGTTCCATCTGCATTCTTACGGTCATCCGCAGTGTAATGATTGGCAACTTTCGGATCACCGGGTTTTTGTCCATACTTAGCGGCTTCTTCCACTTCATTCACCTGCCAGATACCGGTCACTTCATAATCCCAGATGGCACTGATGGGATGGCCTATGAACCATTTGTTGTCCACATCATCCTTTTCCTTAGTAATAGTGTTGCCGGCTGCATCCACGATGGTTTCATATTCGCCATACAGTTTCTTGATTTCATTTTTGTTACGGGAGAAAGAGAAAGAAGTATTCCATTCAAAGTTTTTTGTTTCAATGTTGCGCGTATTGAGTGAAATTTCAAAGCCCCGGTTTTCCACTCGTCCCAAATTGGTGGTAATGGAAGCGAATCCTGTAAAATCAGGTAACGACTGGTTCATAATCATGTCCGTAGTGGGCATTATGTAGTATTCCAAGCTAGCATTGATACGTCCTCTCAGGAAACTGAGATCTAAACCGACATTCCAGGAGGTAGTCTTCTCCCACTGCAAACCGGTATTTGGCAGACGGTCTACAAAAAGATATTTCATATCCAGCAGTGTGCCTGTAGTAGAATTTATGTATCCTTGCGAATACATTCCCAGTGCCAGGTTGGCCAATGCAATATAAGAGTTCGCCAAGCTCCGGTTACCGTTCTGTCCGAAAGAGACACGTAATTTACCGGACTCCAGAATATCTCCCCACTTCCAGAAGTCCTCATTGGTGAACGTCCACGCTAGTGCTCCGGAAAGGAAATTGGCATACGGATTGGTCGTACCAAAAGCGGAATATCCGTCACGACGGAAAGAGAATGTACCCATATACTTATCATCATACGAATAGAACAGGCGTGCCAGATAGCCGCAAGCCGTCTCACGATTATCGGTAGAACGGAATTCACTCAAATTCTTGTCCCCATTGGCTGTACCGTGAAAACCCAATGCTTCAGAGGGCAGGATATTGCGTGCTTGAATACGATCCGCCCACGACTGACGCTCTTCGGCTTCCTGCACCAAAGTCAGAATGGTATGATGCTTCTTAGCAAAAGTATAATCCCATGTGATAGTGTTATTCAGTGACCAGTCAAAGCGCTTGCTTTGTTCACGGTTCACGCGGTCTTCTGTTTCGGCCTGCCAGTCAGGATGTTCCGATGACCTATAGTAACGGTCATAGAAATATTGCAGACGCGGTGCCGCATTAAATGAATAAGTGATGCCGAAAGGCAACGTCAACTTGGCTGTCAGAATGGTGTTCAGTACGGTAAATCCCTTTTCCAAATCAAGATACTGACGGTCAAAATCAAAATTATATCCTTTCCAATAGGCATTCTCTCCTTGAGGATGCGCCACAAGCTCCCCAGCTTCGTTATAAGGAGAGGTAAAAGGGCTGTTACTTGTTATCTGCCTGTACCAGTCTACGGCAATGTCACCGTCCGAACGGTTCTGGAAATTGACGTTAGCTCCCACACTGAACCAGTCCGTCACTTTGGCATCCAACTTCATGTTGGCACGAATAGCGTTATACTCGTTTCCACGTACTATGCCTTCGTTGGAGAGGTATCCCAATGAGAGATAATAGTTCACTCTTTCAGTCATTCCGCTGATGCTGACATTATAGTCCTGGTTCAATCCCGTTTGGAAAGAATGGTCATACCAGTCAAAGGTTTTTCCGGAGAGGAAGTTGGCAAGCGTCACTTCACTCGCATTAAGTCCAATACGTCTTGCCCAGATTTCATCACTGCTCATACCGGCATCCTGAGTCGTCTGGTTTCTCCATGCATCCATAGTAAGTCCATACTTTCCCAAGTTAGCATCTGTCGGACGGTCAAAATATCCCGCAGGCAGGCCTCCTGTCTGATAAGCCTCATATTTTCCGGTAGATGGATTTACCCCATACGTATCTGTCGTATAAAAATCCCTGCGATAGTTCAGATACCCATCCGCATCGTATACCTTCCGGCCATCCGCGCGGGTAGCCCACCCTACGTTAGCACTGAAACTGATCACAGGCTTCTCTGACTTCCCTTTCTTGGTCGTCACAATAACAACACCATTGGCCGCCTTCGCACCATACACGGCAGCCGATGAAGCATCTTTCAGCACATCTATCTGCGCTATATCATTGGGGTTGATTTCGGAGAGTTCACCATAAAACATCATGCCATCCAGAATGATGAGCGGGTCATTATGACCTCCGTCAGAATATACGGAACGTTGGCCGCGTATACTCATGGATCCGCCTCCTTTAGCCGATTTATCGAAACCTACATTCAAACCGGCAGTTCCACGCAATACGTCTTGCACAGTCTTAGGAGCCTCATTTGCCAATGCATCCGGACGAACTTGAGTTACTGAACCCGTAAGGTCTTTCTTACGCATCGTGCCATATCCTATCACTACAACCTCATCTAGCATCTCAGAGTCTTCCAGTAATTCAACAGTCATCGTTGTTTTGTCCGAGGATAGAAGAATCTCCTGCGTCTTATAACCTATATAAGAGACAACCAATGTCTCTCCTTTCAACGCTTTAATCGAGAAGTTACCGTCAATATCCGTCACCGTTCCATTAGCACTTCCCTTCAGCAAGATTGTAACTCCAATCAACGGTTCCTTTTTACTATCCAACACTCTGCCCGTAATGGCAAGCTGTTGGGCATACCCGCTTACAACTCCTATAAACAGGAGAGCAAACCACATCAAAAATCTGTGTTTTTCCATATCATTAAATTATTAAATAAAAAAATAGTTATTCTGTCATTCCGAAAACAAATCCCATTCCCCTAAATAATCTTATAAATAACCATCCCCATACTTTTTTTCCCGTCTCTTCCACAATCAGCCTTTTCCCAAAAAGATGTGGCAAAGATGTGGAGAATGAAATGGAATCACGCCCCAAATATACCCAGAGAAGGGATAAAATTTGCTCTGAGTAATTTTTATACCTAGATTGAGCAAAAAAGCTTCCCTATATTATTTACCCGTTTACTCAAATCTCCCTATATTTGCACAACCCCTTTAAATGAAATGTTAATCTTGACTACGATGAAAACTCATATTCCTAAATTTCTCATTTGCTGCCTGTTCTGTTTGCTGTCCGGCGTCCCTCTCCATGCACAACAAATGATTGTCAATCCCATGCCTTTTTTAGACAAACTGCCTGTCAACTCCATTTTCAATCTGTATCAAGACCGACAAGGCTTCTTCTGGCTGGGAACCGCATACGGGCTGGAACGTTATGACGGCTATGATATCCAGCCTTTCATAAACAACTATAAAAATCCTCATAAACTTACCCACAACGATATCCGGTGTTTCGCCGAAGACGATAATTACTTATGGGTAGGAACAGTACAAGGCATCAACTTAGTGGACAAAAGTACTTATCAAATCACCTCATTTCCCGACTCTGCCCTACAGACAAGAGAAATAAGAGATCTCATCTGCGACCAAAAAGGTAACATTTGGGTAGCAGCCGGCAAAAAACTGTTCAGATGCAACGCCCGCCTCGGTGTATTAAAAGAATATACATTAGCAAACGATCCGAATACATTCTTCGAAGATAGAAACGGTGACCTATGGTTTCTGACCTGGAACGGGGATATATTGAAATACAATGACCGGGACGATTCCTTTATGCAATATGCCCACATGGACAACAGCAATCCCTACCGGATGATACAAGACCATCAGGGACGATATTGGATTGCAACCTGGGGACAAGGAATCTGGCGTTTCGACCCGTCCTCCCCTGACAGAAAGAAGATATTGCAACGTCAGTCTATCGTCAACCCCATCCGTCATTCACCAGAACAGGTGTTCTTCGACATTGTACAAGACGACATGTACGGCTATCTATGGGCATTATCCCATTTCAGGCTCTATGTTTTCCGCATAAACGAACAGAATGAACTGGAAGAAGTGAATATCAATGCTATAAAGGACATCAATAACCCCATAGACCAATACAAAACATACAGCCGGATCATCAAAGACCAATCCGGCAATTTATGGTTAGGAGCTTACGATCAAGGCTACACAATAACCTTTGAGAAAGCTGAAATAATCAACCATACGATGGAAAATATCAAAAAGAGGCTAGGCGTAGATGCCAATGTCTTATACTTCAACAAAGACTCAAAAGGTACCATTTGGTTCGACCAGTCACGTTACGGTCTCTGCCTTTTCGATGAACAGACAGGAAAGATTACTTATGGAAACAATGCGGATGCTTTATATTCATTAGTCGTGACCTCTATCGTACCGTCACAGAAAGAAGATGCTGTATGGCTGGGCGGACGCAATGATTTTTCTTCCCATATATGGAAAGCGACAAAAGAGCAAATGCACATTTCTATTTTAGAAGAATATGACCTAAAGGAAGTCGTTGCCGATCCGGGCAGTATAACCCAACTGGTAGAGGATGATCATGGCAACATCTGGATTGGAACCACCTCGCGGTTGTTCTTCAAACAAGCCGGTTCAAAAAAGATTGCGGAATTGCCTTTTGACATCTCTCACATATCCGATATGTCCAAAGACAGTAAAGGAAATGTGTGGATCGCCTCCCGGGATGCCATTTACCAAATGGCTTATGAGAACAAGCCTATACTACTGAAACATTGTCCCAAAGAATCAATGCCGTTATCCGATGACCCGATAGTGAATATCTGTGCCAATGCTCATGACGTCTGGTTTTCCACTTCATTAGGACGGCTACTCCGGTTTAATTCAAGCGAAGAAAAAATAACGGACGAAACCGAATCCTGCGGACTGACAGGCGACAACATTCTGGAAATTCTACTATATAAAGATAAGATATGGATAGTATGTGACAAATACATAATCCGCCACCATCCAGCAACCAAAGAAAATACTGCTTATTTTGTCGATGACCCCAATATCTTCGTCTCCTCCTTCCGACATAGCGCAGCTTTCGTCGATGAGGAAGGTTGCCTGTACGCCGGAGGACATAACGGCTTCATCAAAATATTACCGGACAGGCAAAATACAAACAATAAACGTACCGGACAGGTACTTATCACTGACATAAAGTCCGATAACCGCTCAGTTTTATTTTCACCTGCCGGTTCGGAAACAGGCAATTCCGTGCACAAAATAACACTTTCACCAGAAGCACGGAATATTGAAATCCTATTTTCAGCCCTTTCATATACCTCCGGACGAAGAATCAAGTATGCCTATCAACTGGAAGGCGCAGATAAAAAATGGACCTACATAGACAACGGGAAACACTCCGCATTCTACAACTACCTCGGCAAAGGAGAATATACTTTCCGCCTGAAAGCCACCGACCCGTACGGCAACTGGATGGAGGAGGAACAACAGTTGCTTATCCGGCGCCTTCCCGCCTGGTATGAAACCTGGTATGCCTATTCATTCTACACTCTTTTCATCGTGTGTATCACCTGCCTGCTGTTTTATGCCTACACCAAGCGCATGGAGAAGAAAAACAAGTTGAAGCTCCAGGAAGAACTCACCCAAATCAAACTGAATTATTTCACCAACATCTCCCATGAGCTCCTCACCCCGCTTACCATCATTTCTTGTGTAGCCGATGATCTGGAAGAAAATAAAGAAAGCTCGGAAAGACAGGTGGAAATACTGCGTTCCAATGCCAACCGACTGAAACGGCTACTGCAACAGATCCTGGACTTCCGGAAAGTGGAAAGCAGAAAAATGGAAATAAGTGCAAGCAAAAGCAATCTGTCTTCTTTTGTTTCGGGCATCGTGGCGTCTAATTTTCAGTCGTTAGCCCACCAGAAAAGCATCTCCCTGTCCACCCGGATAGACGATGGCATTTGGGGATATATGGATATCGACAAGTTTGACAAGATATTGTTCAACCTGCTTTCCAACGCCATCAAATATACGCCGGAGCATAAAAAAATAAACGTAAGCCTGTCTGCCATATATAAGGAGGGATGCAGATTCCTGGTACTTAACGTAGAAGATGAGGGCATAGGAATAGCTGAAAAGGATATAAAACATATCTTCACCAAGTTTTATAACAATAAGAATCACCCGGGATGCCAGTCAAACGGAATCGGCCTGTCGTTGACCAAAGAACTGGTAACCCTGCACCACGGAACTATCGAAGTCAGCAGTGAACCGGGCAAAGGTTCGGTTTTTACCGTAGAAATACCGATAGACAGAGAAGTATATAACGAACGGGAAATAGCAGAGTCTTCTCTCCTTACAGTTCAAGAAGAAGAAACAGATACATTCATTCCTGATGAAAAACCTTGTATTTTATTCATAGACGATAACAAAGACTTGCGGGAACTCATACAGCATATCCTCAGCAAGAAATATCAAATCTTCATTGCAGAGAACGCTTTGCAAGGACTTGAATTGCTTAAGAGCACTCCGGTAGACATCATTATCTGCGATATCATGATGCCTCAGATGAACGGTCTGGAATTTTGCCGGCAAATAAAAGGAGACATACAAACAAACCATATCCCCATCATCATGCTCACAGCCAAAAATGCAGTGGACGACCAAATAGAATGTTACAAAGCCGGAGCAGAAAGCTATATTGCCAAACCTTTTGAAATGAAAATCTTACAGGCACGAATAGATAACCTACTGCAATCACGTGAACAATCCCGGCAAAGTTTCCGTTCAAAAATGGAGATAAACATTTCCAATTTAAATTATCAAACCAGCGACGAAGAATTTTTGAACAATGCCATGCAATGTGTGGAACGGCACATTCAGGAATCCGAATTTGACACAGTACAAATGGCAAACGAGCTTCACATCTCCCGCTCTACCTTAAGCCGGAAATGCAAGGTTATCAGCGGGTGCACTCCTTTGGAATTTATACGAAATATCAAGTTGAAATACGCCTGTGCCTTATTGAAGAAGAAAACAACAAGCATCTCCGAAGTGGCTTATGCCACCGGTTTCTCATCGCCCAAATATTTTACTAAATGCTTCAAGGAAGAATTCGGTATGACGCCAACAGAGTATCAAAGTCAATAAAAAGAAAGTGAGCATTCTATGTTTCTACTCGGAAAAAAGACTCCGCTTTTTAATATAAAGAGTGCCGGAACTTTATTTCTGCATCCCCTTCATATACACCACATTCCTCCCCGCTCCACATCTTATCAGTAATCCATCCTCAATAAACAAGTTCAAATCCGTAACCGCCTGTTTCACACTGCGTCCTGTCAGACGGGCATATTGTGCACGGTTGATACAAGGCTGTTCCTGCTGCAAGTATTCATCAAGTAACCGGAAACGTTGCTCTACGGACAGAAGCGGCGTAAAAGACTCGGACTTGGACGACTGCGGATGGCGTTCCAACCGTATCTTTTTATTCAATTCTTTATAGAATTCCTTGCCTAGACGAAAATTCAAGCCGCGAAGCGTCACCGAAGCAGCACGCAGTTCTTTCTTTTCCATCACTTCGCGCCGGCAATTCAGCGAAGGGGTGAAATAGCCAAGTTCGCCAAATTCCACTGTCCAGCCATCAGCAAGGCAGTCGCGCAACTCATCCATAAAGGAAGCCATCGCCCCCTCCAACAGGCTGCGACTGATGCCGGTAAAAAGGTGTACACGATTTAGAAATTCTTTCCGTTCAATAGTTCCTTTAGGTATAAAACGGGCATAAAGGGGTTGCTGCTCACCGGTTTGGCGAATGTCAGGCTTCTCAAGGAGGTCATAATATGCACTCATCTGTATATTTTTTATGGGTACCCCACATAAAAAACATGAAGTGCCGGAATTAAATTATCACACCGCTATTTTTAACTCTTTTCCCTACGGTGGCTAAAGAAAATCGCAGGGAACACTTATTCTTTCCATCATGGAGAAAGTTTCTTTCCACCACGGGGATTCTTTCTTTCCTCCATGGTAGAAAGAAAGAATCCCCGTGGTGGAAAGAATAAGCATTCGCATGCAAATGTACTAATATCAGGCAATGAAAACAATAAAAGAGCCTAAGAAAAATATTAATCGACCGCTAAACGCTTTTCCACGGCAGAAACATCAGTTGTTTCATGATATTGATAATGCCATTACCCGTCTTCTCATACCCATTTCCGGAGCATGCCATCAGTATCCATCCTGCGAATAAACAAACTGAAATATTTTTCAATTTCATATCTTTGTTTTTTTAAGTTATTTTCTGTAAGGGGATAATGACCTATTGATTTACAACAAAATTACGTATCTGACACCCTGTTTTATCCCCTTTTGCCACACGCAAACGCAATGTATGACAGGCTGAAGGAAGCTCTGTTTCAAGCATGTACACCCACGGAATGTACAGGTTCCGACTCCAATCAGTAAACGTATCCAGCTTCTTGAAAGGAGCACCGTCTATACTATATTCCAATACGCAAGCTTGCGGACCGGCTGCACAGAAGATCCCCACCGCACGACCTTCGAAAGAGAAAGAAAGGCTGGCACTGGCACGATCGGCCACCAACATAGGAACGTGCACAAAACCTTTACGGGTATTCCCCTTCACAGTAGGCATCCAATCTTCCACTACTTTCCAACCATTCAGTTGTTTAGCCGAGCGAATGTCGATAAACACACCTTTATCATAGGAATAAGCATCTATTGGTTGCTCCGGCACTTCATGCGGTTGGACTGTTTTCTTTGCCACATCCCCACCCCATTCAAGGTCAAAGAGATGATTGATAGTGGCAGCATAATATTTATGCCCGTCCCAGGCAGGATGCGTACCGCCAAACTGCTTCCAGTCGAACTCACCGTCACGCATACGGTATGCCACTTCCTCCGCCAGATTGATGGACGAAACATTATAATGATTAGCTACGCTCTCGTGGCTCATAATTACCTGGGGTTGCATGCCTTTGTCAAGTAAAGGAATGAACGGATCATAAATGAAATGAAGCATGACTATATCCATCGCGGGACTGAAAGTGCGTGCATGGCGGACAATACCTTCCATACCGCGTACTTGCTGAATATAGTTGAACTTATTGGTATCATCGTTCACTGCCGCTTCCACAAACAGCAAGTCAGGTACACCTTTTTGCAGTACATCGTTTTCAAAACGGAAAGCATGAGGCGTACTTCCGGTAGAAGGTATTCCGGCATCAATAAAAGTAAATTCCGTATCGGGGAAACGTTGTTTCAAATCTTCCTGTATCATATTCCGCCAACCGCGCATTTCAGTAATGGAACCGCCGAGAAAGGCAACGCAACCTTTTTTCTCTTTCGTGAACTTCAGATAAGAGTTAGCAAGGTTAGCACGCTGATGAATGACATGCTTTTTTTGATAATCCGGCTGGTTGCGAACAATGAAGTCAACTACCGCTTCGGGGTTTTCCAGGCTATGGGGGTGATGGTCGCAACCGGGTTTCAGAATGATTTCTACAAGTCCGCCCAAAGCACGGTAACGGTCAGCTACAATTTTCATATTCTCTTCATAGGGGACTGTGCGGTCACTATCACCACAAACACTGATAACAGGGATACCTGCATCGGCTAAAGGTTCCAGATTATCAATCGGATTACCTTTGAAGTTATTCATCTGCTCATCAGTTAGTCCCCACTCGGCAAGTAATCCACTCCATAATTCCCTGTGCCTGCCGGGCCAACTAAACACATCACACACTGGGGCATCCACATAAATACAAGCCACTTTATCAGGATTCTTCGCTCCCCAATTGAAAGCAAACAGACCGCCACGACTGAAGCCTTCCAATGTCACTTTAGAAGACAAACGATAGTATCTGCGCATAATATCATAAAAGTCTGTACCCAAACGTTGCGCACGGGGGCTACCATAAAGATGCGTCAAATCGTAATAAACAACATGAAAACCTTTTTCCAGCAAAGCTTTATCTACTGAAGGGAAAGCTCCAAAGAAAGCTGGACGCCATATCCAGGGATGGCCTTCGGCCACCTTACGGGGAACAACTACTGTAGCCTTACGGGCATTACAGATAAAATCATAACGATCGAAACCTTCCCATTGCGACTTTTTGCCGGGGAAGGGTTGTTCAGTGACAATCTTCGGTGCCTCGTTGCCGGTCAGCGTACGATAAAGCTCGCCGGCTATCAGAGCCGCCCCCTGTTCGTTGGGGTGGATGCCGTCCGTATAATAATCGGGATGCGGCTTCAAAAGTGCGTAAAGATCCACAACAGGCAAGTGGCGCTTCTTTGCAACACGGCGTATCACGGGGATGATACCATTTGTAATTACACTGTCGTTGATGCCGAAATTCCGTTTCACAGCCGGCACCGGGAAGCACAGATATATCTTAGGCTTGGAAGGCAAGTCCTGAAGAATATCCAACATCTCCGTCAGGTCCTTTCCGAAATCCTTTCCGTAATGCCAGTTCCAAGGCTTGCTGTCATTTGTTCCCAATTTAATGGTAACGATGTCTGGCTGAAATGCCAGCAGATCGCGGAATTTCTGCTCGTGCATGTACGGATGATCTCCCTTGTTCAGCATTACGCGAGCGCTGATTCCGAAGTTACGCACATCGTACCCCTCACCCAAAAGCTGGGAGAGCAATCCCGGATAACTGTTCTGAAACTGATTTTTAATTCCTGAGCCATAAGTGATGCTATTGCCCACACAGGCAATCTTTACCGGCTTCTTTTCTTGTGCTACCGCCCACAGGCAGAACAGGCACAGAAAAAGCAAAAGAGTGTTTTTCTTGTTCATGATATCCCTATTTAATTACGTTTCATAGCATTTTTGACGATCGCAAAGATACATTTTTTTAAAAGACAGAACCAAATCCCCTCAAAAATGTTATCCAAGCCTAAACCTACAGAAAACGAAAAGATTAATGTTATTTGCAGCCAGCACACTGATTCCCTCAAAAACTGTACACCACAGTAGAGGGCAGTAGTAACCCACAGAGCCCTATGACCGATAGGAAAGGCTTACCCCAGGTAAAGATTCCTTCCTGATGCTACAAATTAGAAATATTCTTACGAGAGAATGGAACGGTGCGCCCCCATCTTCTCGTAGGGCAACGTAAACCAGAAAGTAGAGCCTTTACCTAACTCAGACGCCACTCCTATCTCACCTTTGAGCTCCTTCACGATATTCTGTGAAATAGCCAGTCCAAGTCCGGTTCCCTGTTTGAAAGAATCAAGTTTTACAAAACGGTTGAATATATCCGCCACCTTTTCAGAAGGGATACCGGTACCGGTATCTGTCACAAAGAAACGTATATAGCCATCTTTCGGTTCTTCATATCCGAACGTAATACTCCCGGCATTCGTAAACTTCATGGCATTACTGATGAAATTATTCAGTACCTGGGTAACTCTGCGTTGGTCAGTATACAAAAGCAGTCCCTCCAGTGGTGTCACCGCACATATAGCGACATTCGCATTCGTTTGTCTCATCCTGGCAGCCTGCTCTATCTCAGATAGCATCTTATTTACATCTATATTTGCATAAACATATTCCAGTGTCCCCGCCTCAATCTTCGACAAATCCAGGATATCATTAATCAACTGCAACAAAATATCATTATTCTTACTAATGATGCTGAGATATTCCGTCCGTTCTTCTTCCGATACATCTTCGGCCAATATGCTCGAAAAACCTACTATTGCATTGAGCGGAGTACGTATTTCATGACTCATATTAGCCAGGAAAGCTGATTTTATACGATTGGACTCTTCAGCCTCTTCTTTAGCCAAACGCAGTTTACGTTCCAGAATCTTCTGGTCCGTAATATCCCAGGCTGTATAGAGAATCCATTTACGTCCATTGGAGAATGAAACTATATTATTATTCTGGAAAGTAAACCGTTCCTCATTCTTATTCGTAAAGAAGCGCCTGGTACCAAATTGGGCAATTCCCGTTCTTACCAATTCTTCATCTTCTTTCCTGATCATCGTTGCAGCCTCAGGCATTATATCGAAATCAGTTCTTCCAATCGCCTCCTTAGCTGGATATTCAAAGAGTTCTTCAGCCTTTTTATTTATAAAAGTATAACGCATATCATTATCGACATCTTTCACCTTAGCTGCAATAGGAAGGTTGTCAAGAATATTTTCAAGCAAATGCAGATGCTCTTGCCACTCCGTTTCTCTCACTTTCTTGATACGCTTGTGCATAAAGTAAAATAACAGCAGAACAATAGCAGTACCCAATACAATCACAACATAAATAATATTCTTCTGGATAAAGCTGGGTGGAACATCATAATAAACCGCATTTTCAAGAAAGTGTTCTAATGCAACTCCCTTGTCATCAGGTATATATTCGCCATCGTAGTACTTATTTATATCAGCCGGCGTATGCGGCATTGAGTGGCAAATAATTGTAGGCACCCCTCTCCAGATGGTGTCAAAAAGCGGTTTACAAACGTACCATCCCGGATCGCCTACAAATATGACAGCTTGGGGAGGCACAGAATATTTATCCTTTAGATAATCAACCTTCTGATCTATTTCCTGTTGACTATTGAAATGCCATGTTGTGAGAGTCTCCGAATATACCTTCACTGAATTTTCTTCATTGAATGCCTTTTCTACGGTTTCAAGTAGATCATAAGCCCATTTCTCACGAAAAGTGGAAGAACTGATAAGAACAATATACTCTTGATCTTTTGTATCAGCCATCGTCTTGGGCACCAGAAATAAACAAGCGAGAATAGCAACCGCAAGTATTCGAAATGTCAAAGGGGGATACAGAAATGTATTCTGATTTGGCATATTGGGTAAATATTAAAATATAAAATGGCAAAAGCTTCTCAACTATCCTTTGCAAAGTTAGGAAAAAATAAATGCCCAAGAAATATCCAATGACAAATTTGCATATTACGTTCATTTTTTTGTTGTATATATCCGCATTGAACACTATTTGTGATATAGGATCAGGTATGACGCTGATGAAATAGAAAAAATGCAGCATTTATAACTTGAACTCAGCAATTCAATAAAAAGTTGGTAGAATCGGCAAACCAACGAGTTACGAGGGACATAAAAGAAAAGCGGAGAGAGTTTTTCAACTTTCTCCGCTTCAGTACCCAGACCCGCATTTGAAAATATTAAAGTGGGGAAAATGTGGGTAAAAAGCAAAATGAAGAAAATCACAGCAAGCAAACTGTATTTCAATATATTACAACGACATTGGAATTTAATCCGTTTCAACTGAATTGCAAAATATTCAGCAGATGTGGGGAAAATGTGGGGAAAATTATTTATCTTTGCAGTACAACAGATTAAAGCAACATGCCTATGAAAGTTACTTTTATCATCAAAAAGGCGGCTAAACGATATGATACCGAATCAACCGCTACAATCTATGTCCGTTTCAGAAATGGACGGCAATTAGATTCTGTTGCTCCCACGCAACTTTCCATCAACCCCAATTTGTGGGATGATAAGGGGGAATGTGTCAAGACTAAGGCTGTGTGTGATGAAGATTTGCGCTCCAGCATTAACGGAGAGATTAGAAACTTAAAAACTTTCATGGAGAAATCTTTCCAAGCAGAAAAAGATGCCATAGACAAAGAATGGCTAAAACTCACCTTAGACAAATACTATCACCCCGAAAAATATTTTATTCCCGAAGAGGTAGTAATTAAACCCACCATCAGGGAACTTTTTGATGAGTTTTTGAACAAGCATCCTTTGTCGGAAGTCAGAAAGAAGAATTTCAGAGTAGTCAAAAGGGCTTTGCTTCGATATGAGTTGTATGTGCAACAGACAAAAAGAGGACAGAAAGATTTCACCCTTGACGTTGATGCAGTCACCCCAGACACACTTCGGGATATGTGGGATTTCTTTCAGAACGAATACCAATACTGCCAACTCTACCCAAGCATATACGAAACTATCCCCGAAAAGAGAACACCACAGCCGAGAAGCAAGAACACGCTGATAGATTGCTTTTCAAGAATACGCACGTTCTTCCTGTGGTGCTACGACAACAAGCGTACTGCCAACCGACCTTTTGACAAGTTCCCGATAGAAGAATGCACATACGGCACACCTTATTATATAACGCTCGAAGAAAGGGACAAGATTTTCAATGCTGATTTGTCCACCACTCCGCAACTGGCAATACAGAGGGATATTTTCATATTCCAAACACTGATAGGTTGCCGGGTGAGCGACTTGTATAGAATGACCAAACTTAATGTTGTCAGTGGAGCCATTGAATACATACCCAAGAAAACCAAAGAAGGCAATCCCGTAACGGTACGTGTTCCATTGAATGACAAGGCTAAAGAAATACTTGAACGGTACAAAGGACACGAGGGAAAACTCCTACCGTTTATCTCCGAACAAAAATACAATGATGCCATAAAAAAGATATTCAAATTGGCTGGTGTCGATAGGATTGTGACTATCTTAGACCCCTTGACGCACAATGAGGTCAAAAGACCGATTTATGAAGTGGCAAGCAGCCATTTGGCAAGACGGACTTTTATCGGCAATATCTACAAGAAAGTAAAAGACCCTAACCTTGTTTCCGCATTATCGGGGCATAAAGAGGGCAGTAAGGCTTTCAGACGGTATAGGGATATTGACGAAGAAATGAAAAAAGACCTTGTTAAATTATTAGATTAATGACGTATGGGACAACAAGAATATGACAATTTCAAAAGGCTCATAAAAGAATGGCTTGACAGCCACCCTAACGAATACGCAGACTTTGTAGAGGAAATGAACGACAAGAAGTTCAGAGGTTTCTTCAAGGTTTTCAATGTGGCGGCAAAACTCGTACCGAAATATAAGCAAGTCGCCGACAAACGAATAAGCGATGAAAGGAATCCCGACTTTGAAAAACTGGAAAACATTCTTTTAGAATCAAACCTTGCTGAAAAGATTGTGAACGAGTTCCACAACCCGAATAAAAGAAGCATAGTGCCTGCCATGCTCGCATGGCTGTATTATGGGCACAGTTATGAGTGCATGGTGGAACAGGGTGAGGAACTGACCAAAAGAGAAGACATTTCGAGATTACACAAATGGCTGGTTTCGTGCATGGTCAAGTTCATTATAAAGAAGAGCATATCCTGCGGCATGAGAACCAAAGAGGACTGGCAGGATTTCAGAAGGCAGCAGAAAGCCATTGAAGAAAATACCCTTATAGAGTGGTCTATTGAAGATGAGGAAGAAAGTGTCGCCCAAGAAAACGAAGATGAACAAGGGGAAGAACTCGTTACCGAAAAAGTGCCCAAAGCGGCAGGGCGCAAGGCAGATACACGCACACTGCCCGAACTTCTGATAGGAAACCAAGATATACTCATTAAGAAAATAGGCACAAGGCTACAGACTAAATCCACAGATATAGATATCGCACGCCTGTATATCGCATTGGTAGAATATCGCTTCATGTACCGTTGCCCAATGACAACATTCAGAAAGGCTTTGCAAAATCAATTCAAGGAGCAGAAGATAGTCCAAGAAAGGGGAATACAAAGAGCGTATAACAGCCTCACTTCACCATGCGGCAACAGTAAAAAACTAATGAAAGACATAGGTGATGAACGTACAGCCATAGATGAATTAAAGACTTATCTATCCGAATGAAGTTCGTTTAATTCGTTTTTGAATTTTACGAATTAAACGTATTGAAATACAGTGATTTACGATTACTTTTTCGTTATATATTTGCGCCACTATCCTAATCGGGGTAGTGGCTTTTCGTTTATAATGCTGCCGAAACGGAGGGTCTGACAACTGGCAGCGTTATATGCCTATGACAGATTTATTGTCAATCATTCAAAACGGCAACGGCAACATCAAGCTGGAGGTTACAGGGGAAGATTTGCTCATGTTCTCCAACCAGCTAATTAGCCGTGCAAAACTCGAACTTTCCACCGCCCTTGCGGAAGCACGGAAAGAGAAGTATCTCACCAAAGAGGAAGTGAAAGAAATGTGCGACGTGTGCGACACCACACTTTGGCACTGGGGAAAGAAGAACTACCTCAAACCTGTAAAGGTGGGCAACAAGGTGAGATACCGTCAGTCGGATATTCAGAAGATTTTAGGTGAACGCAATCCGTTAATCTAAGCCTATGGGAAAAGAAGAGTATATCCGAGTGGGTACGACTTTATACAAGGTCGTGAACCAGCCCCGAATCAACGGAGGGCATACCAAGAAACGTGTCGTTTGGAACAACGAGACGTTGCGGCAGGATTATGGGAAAAACTATATGGCAAGCGTCCCGAAATATGACGGTTTCTGTACAGTGCCCGACCATTTGAACTATCGGCAGGTGATTGACGGTTTTCTTAACCTCTACGAGCCGATAGGACACAAACCACAGGAGGGGGATTTTACGCATATCCAGTCTTTGGTATGGCACATCTTCGGCGAGCAGTACGAGATGGGCATGGACTATCTGCAACTTCTGTACCTGCAACCGATACAGAAACTGCCGATATTGCTTCTTGTGTCGGAAGAACGCAACACGGGCAAAAGCACGTTCTTGAACTTTCTGAAAGCATTGTTCGAGAATAATGTGACATTCAATACCAACGAGGATTTCCGCAGCCAGTTCAATTCCGACTGGGCAGGAAAGCTGCTTATCATGGTGGATGAAGTGCTGCTCAACCGAAGGGAGGACAGCGAGCGGCTGAAAAACCTTAGCACCACCTTAGCCTATAAGGTGGAAGCCAAAGGCAAAGACCGTTCGGAGATAGCTTTCTTTGCCAAGTTCGTGCTATGCTCCAACAACGAGCATCTGCCCATACTCATAGACGCAGGGGAAACACGCTACTGGGTGCGGAAGATTGAGCGTTTGCAGAGCGATGACACCAATTTCTTGCAAAAGCTGAAAGACAAAATCCCTGCATTCCTGAATTTCCTTGCCCATCGGAAGCTCTCAACGGAACAGGAAAGCCGTATGTGGTTCAGCCCGAAGCTGACATATACCGCAGCCCTGCAGAAGATTATCCGCAGCAACCGCAACCGTGTGGAGATAGAAATGAGCGAACTGTTGCTTGACATCATGGAGAGCATGAACGTGGAAAGCGTTTCTTTCTGCATGGGCGACCTCATCCTATTGCTCCTTTACTCACAGGTAAAGGTGGAGAAATACCAAGTACGGAAAGTGATACAGGAATCATGGAAACTGACTCCTGCCCCTAATTCGCTTACCTATACCACTTACGAGATAGCTGTCAGCCGAGAATGCCACTATGCCCCTACAAGGAAAATAGGGCGGTTCTATACGATAACCAAAGAGCAACTGGCGGTAATCTAAATTAATTTGATGAAATGATGAAAAAAGGAACAAGTATATTGGTTGATAGCTTTTTATGTATTCATCAGATACTCATCGGAAATATAGTGCTGATGAAAAGAGAAAGCAGGTCTGTCCGTCTTTTCTCTTTTGGCGAGCATTCTGATGAATGGTTGATGAAGATATACCGCTTTGTCTGCCAGTGTGTTGATGTCCTTTTTCATCAAATCATCAGTTTTTCATTCACATACAAATCCATAGAGAACATGAAGATAGAAGAAGCCAAGAATATACGCATCGCAGACTACCTACACAGTTTGGGTTACAATCCCGTGAAACAACAAGGAAGCAACTTATGGTATAAGTCGCCATTCAGAGAAGAGCATGACGCATCTTTCAAGGTGAATATGGAGCGTAACCTATGGTATGATTTCGGCATGGGCAAAGGCGGAAACATCATCGCACTGGCAAAAGAACTCTACTTTTGTGACAGCCTGCCCTACCTTTTGAATCGGATAGCAGAACAGACACCGCACATCCACCCCGTGTCCTTCTCTTTTCAGCAGCAAAGGGCAGAGCCAAGTTTCCAGCAGTTGGAAGTGCATGACCTTACTCATCCGGCATTGCTCCGCTACCTGCAAGGTCGTGGCATCAATATCGGGCTGGCGAAAGAAGAATGCAAGGAACTCCATTTCACCCACAACGGCAAGCCTTACTTTGCCATCGGCTTTTCGAATGTGGCTGGCGGCTACGAGGTACGCAACTCCTTTTTCAAAGGTTGCATCGCCCCGAAAGACATCACCCACATACGGCAGCAGGGAGAACCGAGAGAAAAATGTATGGTGTTCGAGGGATTCATGGACTACCTCTCTTTCCTTACACTCCGAATGAAGCACTGCTCGACCATGCCCGACCTTGACAAGCAGGATTATGTCATTCTCAATTCTACCGCCAACGTGTCGAAAGCCATTGAGGTGCTATATCCGTATGAGCGCATCCATTGTATGCTTGACAATGACGAGGCAGGATATAAGGCTACACGGGCTATATCATTAGAATACTCCTACCATGTGCATGACTACTCGCACAATTACAGGGGGTATTCGGATTTGAACGACTACCTATGTGGCAAGAAACAGGAACAGGCAACGGATTTATCCCAACAAACCATGCCAGCCCGACCATCCGAACAGGTGAAGCGGATAGAGCCAGCCGAGCGGCAGAAACAGATGCCAGCCGTGAGGAAAAGCAAAGGGTTCAGAATGTAAGCCGATGCACCCACAGGTATTTGCGGACAGAAAATACCATAGCTTATTAGGGAATTTTCCGAGCCGCAATACTCCGTATCGCTGAAAATTCCCCAATAAGGCAAGGGGCAAGCCCCTCTGCACACCCCATCGGGGACGGCATTTGCCGCCCCCGAAGATACAAAAAATCATTGTTTCACAAGCCAAAAAAGAAAGGAAGAATATATGGGTTTCGTAGTTTTACACATGGAAAAGGCGCACGGCAGCGACAGCGG
>ENA-OWPM01000862-OWPM01000862.1-human-gut-metagenome-genome-assembly--contig:-NODE-862-length-30384-cov-20.392397_pt1 | contig 30384 bp, 39 predicted proteins | sample MGYA00248267_ERZ651852 | MGnify/ENA primary metagenome ERZ651852 (study PRJEB26924, sample SAMEA4378228) | human gut metagenome | biome: human gut; feature: human-associated habitat; material: faeces...
GCATAGTGCTTGTCAAACTTCCCATAAAATGCTCGCAAGTGATTGAACTACAGTTCTGTAATAGTAGTTCAAAGCCCCCAAGGAATACCTTTTTCTAAGTAAAATTAGCAAGAATAGAAATGGATAAAGAGACCGAAGTTTGGTTTGCTATGCGTGCCACATACCGCAGGGAGCTTGAAGCTATGCATCTTCTCGAAAAGGCAAATATTGGCTGTTTCATTCCCATGCAATATAAGATAAGTATCTGTAGGGGCAGGAAAGTCCGTGCTTTGGTTCCCGTCATCCGTAATCTGGTTTTTGTCCACGCACGTCCTTCCGAAGTGCAGCGATTTAAGTCTCAAATTACTTATTTGCAATATATTACTGATACCCGTAGCGGTCAGAAAATAGTCATTCCTGACCATGATATGCAGCGTTTCATAGCCGTTGCTGGTACCTACAATGACCATCTTCTCTATTTTCAACCCGAAGAACTGAATCTCTCCAAAGGTACGAAAGTCCGTATCACCGGTGGCGACTTCGAGGGTCAAGAAGGTGTTTTTCTAAAGGTAAAAGGTGCCCGTGATCGTCGTGTAGTGATTGCTATACAAGGTATCATCGCCGTTGCCATGGCGACCATCCATCCAGACCTCATCGAAGTAATCAAATAATCGTCGATAATCAATGATTAGTTATTGGTGATAGATAAATCATAACTCTGAAATCATAAATCAAAATAGCATGTCTCTTTTAGAAGAAGCACTCCTCCTTCAGCGTGCTGCGCACGATCTGATGTATTTGGGTATGGACGGCAGTCCTATTTATAGTGATGACTTGTCTCGTCGTAACAGCGAAGTTTATCGCTTAGCCACAACTTTGTATAATTCCGGTACCTGGGGCACCACGGTGGAGGAGCAGGCAAATGTATGTCTTGCGCTTTTGAAGGGGTATAGTGCCTCGTTCATTGACCATGGTGAAAAACAGCAGCATGTGCAGGAGGTATTGAGGCGTTGCTGGGATACCCTTGATTTCCTTCCTTCCTCTTTGTTGAAACTCCGTTTGCTTACGGCTTGTTATGGAGAGGTTTTCGATGAGCCTTTGGCCGACGAGGGCCGTTCTATCATTGCTTCCTGGAATTCCGCATCGCTCACGGCAGAACAGCAAGAAGCGGTTAACGAGTTTTGGAATGTGGTGGATAATCCTTATCCGTGGGAAGAACTGGAGGAATGAAAGCATAAGGTTGAAGAAAGACAGAAATATGAGAAACTTTGAAGATTTGCAAATAGCAGTTGCTGGTACCGGTTATGTAGGTTTGAGCATTGCTACTTTGTTGTCACAGCATCACAAGGTGACAGCCGTTGATGTAATACCTGAAAAGGTGGAAAAGATTAACAATCGTATATCTCCAATTCAGGATGAATATATAGAGAAGTATTTTGCGGAGAAGGAACTGAACCTCACTGCAACTCTTGATGGGGCATCTGCTTATAAGGATGCAGACTTTGTGGTTATTGCAGCTCCTACAAACTACGATCCGGCTAAGAACTTCTTCGATACACATCATATAGAAGACGTTATTGACCTTGTACTATCAGTGAATCCTGAAGCAACAATGGTTATCAAGTCAACCATTCCAGTTGGTTACTGTCGTTCCCTCTATGTGAAGTATGCTCAGAAGTTTGCTCAGATGGTACCATTGCCAGATGGAAAACGTCGTGAATTCCGCCTTTTGTTTTCTCCTGAGTTCCTTCGTGAATCGAAAGCCCTTGAAGACAATCTCTATCCTTCACGTATTATCGTGGGTTATCCAAAGATGATGTCTGCTGAATGGGAGGAGGAGAACGAGGCAATCCGCAAGATTCAAGGTAATCACATGAAAGAGTCTGCTGAGATATTCGCTAAGCTTCTTCAGGAAGGTGCCATTAAAGAAAACATTGATACTCTCTTTATGGGACTGAAAGAAGCCGAAGCAGTCAAACTCTTTGCCAATACTTATCTTGCCCTTCGTGTAAGTTACTTCAATGAGCTTGATACCTATGCCGAAGTAAAAGGTTTGGATTCAGCTGCCATCATTCAGGGAATTGGTCTCGATCCTCGTATTGGCACTCACTACAATAACCCATCATTTGGTTATGGTGGTTACTGTTTACCAAAAGACACTAAGCAACTCCTTGCAAATTATGAGAGTGTACCCCAAAATATGATGACAGCGATTGTAGAGTCAAATCGCACTCGTAAGGATTATATAGCAGATGCTGTTCTTCGCAAGGCTGGCTACTACAATGAGAATGCCGTATGGGATGCGAACAAAGAGCATGAGTGTGTAGTAGGTGTTTATCGCCTAACTATGAAGTCAAATTCAGATAATTTTCGTCAATCTGCGATTCAGGGCATCATGAAACGTATCAAGGCAAAAGGTGCAGAGGTGATTGTTTACGAGCCTACTCTTGAGAACGGCACCAGTTTCTTCGGCAGTCAGGTAGTCAACAACCTCGATGAGTTCAAACAAAAATCGAAAGCTATCATTGCCAACCGTTATGACTCTTGCCTCGATGATGTGGTAGGGAAAGTCTATACTCGCGACATTTTTAAGCGCGATTAATCTATGGTAACATATAATGTAAATTTGGAGGGCAAAACAGTCCTCGTGACAGGTGCTGCTGGTTTTATAGGTTCTAATCTTGTGAAGCGCCTTTTTAAGGATATAAATAACATCAAAGTAATCGGCATTGATAGCATTACCGATTATTACGATGTGAATATTAAGTATGAACGCCTAAAAGAGATTGAGGCTTTAGGTTGCGACTGGCAGTTCTATCAGACTTCGATTGCTGATAGAACATCATTAGAGAATATTTTTACGGAGAACAAGATATCCGTTGTTGTAAATCTCGCGGCTCAGGCAGGTGTGCGTTATAGTATCACCAATCCCGATGCCTATATTGAGAGTAATCTCATTGGTTTTTACAATATTCTTGAGGCATGCCGTCATCATGAAGTGGAGCATCTGGTATACGCTTCTTCGAGTTCGGTTTATGGCTCGAACAAGAAAGTACCGTATTCTACCGATGATAAGGTGGATAATCCTGTGTCGCTCTATGCAGCTACGAAGAAGAGTAATGAACTGATGGCGCATGCTTATTCAAAACTGTATAACATTCCAAGTACGGGTTTGCGATTTTTTACGGTCTATGGTCCCGCAGGGCGTCCTGATATGGCATACTTTAGCTTTACAAATAAGTTGCGTGAAGGCAAGACGATTCAGATATTCAACTACGGAAACTGCAAGCGTGACTTTACGTATGTGGATGATATTGTGGAGGGTGTAGTTCGTGTAATGCAACATGCTCCTAAAAAGCAGGGTGGTGAGGACGGACTGCCAATCCCTCCATACAAAATATATAACATCGGTAACAATAATCCAGAGAATCTTTTGGATTTTGTGACTATTCTTCAGGAGGAGTTGATTCGCGCGGGTGTGCTACTTGCGGATTATGATTTCGAAGCACATAAAGAATTGGTACCCATGCAGGCAGGTGATGTACCTGTGACATTTGCAGATACTACTCCACTAGAGGAGGATTTTGGGTTTAAGCCATCGACCTCGCTTCGTGACGGTCTTAGAGTTTTCGCTGAGTGGTATGCAAAGTACTATCGGATTTGTGATAAATAAATATACAAAAGAAAACCTCGCAAGAGGAATATTTAAGATAATAATTATAAATTCTTAAAAGTTTAAATTATGGAAAAATTAAAAACTGTTAGGATTTGCCAGCACAAAGTTGCTAAGCAGATCCCATAACGAAATCTACGTTAGTAAGCCCTCAAATTAGGGCTCCCAAATTCTATTTTTGTTGGCAATTAAATCCAACAATTATGTATAGTAGTGAAGATCTTGAAAGGTTTTATTTTCAGTACCAAACGGAGGCCGTCCCTCATGGGGGGCTTTTCAGGCATTCTGTTCAATGAATAACGTTCCTTACAACCTTTTTCATAAATGGTACAAGGATACTCGCAGAAAAATAGTAGAAGTTCAGGTGGATGGTGTTCCCTCGGTTCCCCCCTCGGATTCCGTTCCGTCTTCTCCTTTAGTGGAAACCCTAGTCAAGAAAGACAGTCTTTCCTCGCATGTAGGGAACAAGCACCGGAATCCGTGCAAAGGTCCGAGTGTGCTTCCCGTGCGTATATGCTTGAATCTAACCTTGAGCAATGGTCTGTATATTCTCCAAAAAGATCTGGATTATCCTGGTCTGTACCGTCTGATCCAAAAACTGGAGATCCTATGTTGAGTGTGACCGATATGAACTGCTTCTATTACCTGTGTGGCTTTACTGACATGCGTTGTAAGCATCCCCGTGTTCTGTCCGTCATTCGTGAACAGTTGCACCGTGAGCCCTCAGACGGTGACATTTATATCGTGATGTCTAAAGACCGGCGTATCGTTCGCCTGTTCGCTTATGATAACCGTTCCTATAGTCTTTTCGAGAAGAAGTTTGTTTCGGGCTATCAGTTTATGCGTATAATCAAAGATGACGAAGGTAACGCGGTCGCCTATCGGATAGACTGGAAGGACGTGGTCCTCCTGTTAGAGAATCCCGTGATTAAATCGTTAAAGATAGATGATTATGTTCCGTATTTATATGGTTATATCAAGTTTTTTTGTATATTTATATCACAAAAAGCAAGATATGGATACGGATGGATGACGACAGTTTATAGTTCAGAAACGCGAGCTTCTGTCGTGGGAGACTTTCTCGCGTCGTGCTTTTAACCGCTGTGAAGATATGTCCGATGAGATGAAGAACCGATATGTGGAATGCCTGTTCGACCGTTTGGAGAACGTAGAGTTGGATAACCGCGCGATGCAACTGGTTCTGGAGGATCTGACTAAAGAGTTATCCCGTTCCAACCGGATGTTTGAAAAATTAAATGAGCTGCAATCCCTTCTTGAGGAAGAACGCGAATCGCGTAAATCCCTGGAACGTGAGAATACAAAGCTGAAGGAACAACTCCAATCGTCCGGCAACCTATAGTACGATAGGCTTTAACGGAACTTCTGTCCGGCACTTGTCTGACCTCTCCAAGGTCCCGGGCTTATTCTTGACCGCAAGGTGGTGAAGAGCTTCCGTCTGGACATCTGCCTTGTGGAGGAACAGTTCGAGCTGGTTCTGTATGTGGAGAAGGGTAGCAAGCCGCGTTAGGGGTATTAACGCCTATGTCTTCATCGGTAATGAGTTGAAAACGGATAGGTATAAGGATACGGACCATCAGGTCTGTCTGGCACACGTACGGGCTAAGTTCGTGAAGGCCTGGATGGAGGGTGGCGACAAGAGGACAGGTGTATTCCTTGGCAATATCAACTGGCTCTTCCATTTTGAAAGGGAGTACGACAGGGAGATGATCACTGATGGGAACGTACCCGACGACGGCAGGGTTTGCCGACCATGGAGGTGGTGATAAATCTGCGGGCAAACCTTTTGTAGGAATTGAAAAGTGAGGAGGAGCAGAAAAGTTGTTATATATATGCGTGAGGCCCTTAATTCTCTTCACAAGTTTTGGAAGGAGGCTTTCACTAATATCAAGGACGGCCGTTATCTGCTATCTAACAATCTTGCAGAACGTGCTGTTCGTCCCTTTACGACCAAACGTAAGAACTCCTTGCACTTCGGCAGCGACGAGGGGCTGAGATTGCTACCGTATACCATAGCATAATCAGTACGGTGAAGCTTCAAAGCAGGTCCACATGGGATTATCTTGGCAAATTTTTTACCGGAATTTTTAACGGTTGCAGAGATTTTTTGAGTCTGGCACCGCAAAATAGCTGTATGCCAATAGTTAAAAATTTATCGAATTTAATAGCAATTTTTTGTGAGGCACCCATTCTGGTGCTTTATAAAAAGGATATGTTCTAAATTGAGTATTAACATAACAACTCTTATTTTGTTGAATATTGAAGCTAAGAGAATATGAAAATTTACTTAAGGCCTATTACTTTGGAAGATGGAAGACATCTTGTAAAGTGGAGAAATGACAAAAATGTCATAAACCATTGCTTAACTCGTTCAACTATCACAGAAGACTCGAACCGTGAGTTTTTTAAAAACTACGTACAAACAGGCAAATATATACAGTTCATGGTAGAACGTCTAGACGAGGATTTCCCCATGGTAGCTTATCCAATAGCAACTGTATATTTAAAAGATATGGACTATGTCAATAAGCGTTGTGAACTTTGTATTTTTACAAGTACTGATACAGAATGGTCATCGGATAGTCAAAGTTTAGCAATCCACATGCTTGTTGACAAGGCATTTAACGAGTATGGAATGCATAAAGTATACTCATATGTGTTCTATAAGTTTCCTGATGAAGTTGAACTTTTAAAAAATGCAGGATTCTCTCCTGAAGCAATTCTAAAGGACGAAGCTCAGAATGCAGAAGGAAAGTATGAGGACATAGTAAGACTTAGCATAATAAAAGCAGAATTATAATGGATATAATTAAAACCACAATACAAGGTGTTGTAATTTTAGAGCCAAAGGTATTTAAGGATGCCAGAGGGTATTTCTATGAGAGTTTCTCTCAAAAAGAATTTGACGAAATAGTAGCAATTCCACTGTTAGGTAAATCTATTCAATTCGTTCAAGACAACGAAAGAATGTCTTCTCTTATGGAGTGATGAGAGGGCTGCATTTTCAGCGTCCTCCGTTTACTCAGAGCAAGCTTGTGCGATGTGTAAAGGGTGCTGTTTTGGATGTAGCTGTAGATATTCGAACAGGATCTCCTACTTACGGTCAACATGTGGCCGTTGAATTTTCAGAAGACAATCATCGTCAGTTTTTTGTTCCTAGAGGATTTGCACACGGATTCGCAGTACTCTCAGAAACTGTAATTTTCTAGTATAAGTGTGATAACTTTTATGCTCCTTAGGCAAATGGTGGAATCTCCATTATAGATGACTCTCTTGGTATTGATTGGCAAATTCCTACTGAAAAGGTTCTTCTATCAGATAAAGACAAACTTTACAAATGTTTAGCTGAATTTGATAGTCCTTTTGTTTATGATAACATTGAGTTGTATAAGTGATGATTTATAAATGCGTAATCTAATAATTAAGCATATGAGTATTTTCAATGGCAAAACCCTGTTAATTACAGGTGGTACTGGTTCTTTTGGTAACATGGTACTTAAGCGTTTCCTGGATTCAGACATTAAGGAAATTCGTATTTTTTCTCGTGACGAGAAGAAGCAGGATGATATGCGTCATCATCTTCAGGATATGTATGCACCTGAGGTGGCAAATAAAGTTAAGTTCTATATTGGAGATGTACGTGACCGTGATAGTATTGACATAGCTATGCGTGGTGGTGTTGACTATATTTTCTCAGCAGCTGCTCTCAAGCAAGTTCCTTCTTGTGAGTTCTTTCCAATGCAGGCAGTTGAAACCAATGTGATAGGTACTAATAATGTCCTTGAATCCGCAATTCGTCATGGTGTAAAGAATATAGTTGTTCTCTCAACCGATAAAGCCGCATATCCTATTAATGCCATGGGCATTTCTAAATCTATGATGGAAAAAGTTGCAACAGCAAAAGGACGTCAGTTAGGAGAAAACGCTCAGACTACTATCTGTTGCACTCGTTATGGTAACGTGATGGCAAGTCGAGGTTCTGTAATTCCTTTGTGGGTAGAACAGATGACTGAGGGTAAACCTATTACTATCACAGATTCAAATATGACTCGTTATATGATGACCCTTAACGATGCTGTTGATCTTGTTATGTTTGCTTTTGAGCATGGTCACAATGGAGACCTCTTTGTTCAGAAGGCCCCTGCTTGTACCCTAGAAGTACTTGCTCAAGCCCTAAAAGAGACATATGCAGAAATTGATCCGAAATATCTCGAAACACCAGTAAAGGTAATTGGTACACGTCATGGAGAGAAGGTTTACGAAACTCTAGTAACTAGAGAAGAAATGGCTCGGGCTATTGATTGTGGTGAGTATTTCCGTATTCCTTGTGATGGTCGTGATCTCAATTATGATAAGGTAGAAGGAGGAAATCCAGATGTAGAAAAGATGGAGGAGTATCACTCACATAACACTCGCCGTTTAAATGTAGAGGAGATGAAGGTATTGCTTCATAAATTAACTTTTATCCGTGAAGACCTGGGGCTTCAACCACGTGCAAAAGCAAAAGAAATAAGATCAGAATAATCTTTGAGTTATGAAAGTAAACGCAATTATACAAGCGCGTTGTGGTTCGACTCGATTTCCCAATAAAGTGTTCGCCGATATTAATGGTAAACCTTTGATTTGGCATGTTGTCAACCGTCTCACATTCGCAAAGACTATTGACCAGATTGTGATTGCCACAACCGTTAATAAAAAAGATGACCAGATAGAAACTTGGTGTAAGGAAAACAATATCGCTTGTTTTCGAGGAAGCGAGAATGACGTTCTCAACCGTTACTATTCTGCTTCAGTAGCATTCCCGTCCGATATTGTTGTCCGAATCACTGCAGACGACCCTTTCAAGGAGCCTTCTGTTATTGATCAAGTTGTGAACAAACTCATCGGTGAGGGTTATGATCACGTTACCAATAACTTCCCACCTTCATTCCCAGAAGGTCTCGATTGTGAGGCATTCACTTTCAAGGCGCTTGAGGAGTCAGAGAAGACCACACATGATTCTTTCGAACGAGAGCATGTAACACAGTATATCTATCACAATCCTAAAAAGTTCAAGATTGGCAATGTCTCTTCCGAAAAGAATCTGTCCCATCTTCGTTGGACAATAGATCAAGAGGTAGATTTCCAGATGGTAAAAGCAGTTTACGCTCATCGCAAACCTGAGAATGAGGGTATTCTTCTTATGGATGAGATTCTCGAGATACTTGAAAGCAATTCAGAAATCGCCAAAATAAATTCTGAGGTTGAAAGAAGTGCAATGTACACAAAAAAATAAAAAGTAATTATGAAACGATTTACAGATCTTGAAAAGAAGTATGTGCTTGATGTGATCGATAACGAATTTGCGACATCTAAGAATTCTATCTATAACAATAAGCTTGAGAAGGAATTTGCAGAGATGTTTGATGCCAAGTTTGCTATTGGCCATTGTAATGGTACTGCAACTCTCCATGTTGCTCTTATGGCAGTAGGAATTCAGCCAGGAGATGAGGTGATTGTTCCAGCTCTCACTATGTCTTCAACCTCTATTCCTGTAGTTCTTTGTGGTGCTATTCCAGTATTTGCAGATAGTGATCCTGATACTTTCGAAATATCACCTGAGAGTATTGAGAAGTGCATCACATCTAAGACCAAGGCTATTATTACCGTATCGCTTTTCGGTCTTGCTCCTGACTATGATAAGATTTGCGCAATTTGCAAGGAGCACAATCTCGCACTCATCGAGGATAACGCAGAATGTTTCCTTGGAACTTATAAGGGTAAGCTCGTTGGTCAGTTTGGAGATATTTCAAGCTACTCTTTTCAGGCATCAAAGCATCTTACTACCGGAGAGGGTGGTATGCTTATCACCAATAGTGAGGAGCTTGCCGACAAGATCCGTCGCTTGAACTGCCTCGGTTATGCTGGAGTTTCTGCAAAGCAAGGTAAGATTACCCGTAACGATATCCAGGATCCGAGCTACAGTCGTCATATCTCATTTGGTTACAACTACCGTATGTCTGAACTCCAGGCCGCAGTTGCTTGTGGTCAGATTGAGCGTGCTGAGGAACTTGTACAAAATCGTATTGAGGTTGCCAAGATCTTTGATGAGGTTATCAAGGGTCAAACACTTTTGAAGCGTCAGGCTGAGCCTGAGGAATATAAGAATTCGTATTGGGCATATTGCTTGGTTCTTGATACCGATAAACCTGAGGTTGATTGGTATCGTTTCCGTGATCTCTTCCAGAAGAATGGCGGCGATGGTTACTACGCAGCATGGAAACTCTCATACAACGAGCCTGCATACCAGAATATTCTTCAACCTCAGGAGGGTGTATGGCAAAAGTTCGATGTAAACCTTTGCCCTAATGCAGAGTACCTCCAGAAGCGTCTCATCCAGCTCAAGACAAATTACTGGGATCTTGATGAGGCACGCCAGCAGGCTGAGATTCTTAAGAAAACTATTGCAGAATATATCGCAACAAAATAATAAAACAAGACAATGGGATTTTTCAATAAAGAATTTAAGATTGGTGATAAGTGGGTAGGTGAAAATCATCCTACCTATTTTATAGCAGAAATTGGCGCGAATTTCGATGGTTCTATCGAGAAGGCAAAAAAACTTATTGATGCAGCCAAAGCTGCTGGTGCTGATTGCGCCAAGTTCCAGACTTTCGATACTCCTCGAATTGTATCCGAGGGTGGTTTCTCAAAGATGCAGCTCCATGGTGTTCATGGTTCATGGGGACGTACTGTATCAGAAGTGTTTAAGGATGCAGAGTTCCCTGTAGCCTGGCACAAAGAAATTGCCGGCTACTGCGCAAAGGTAGGCATCCACTTCTCTACTTCTCCTTACTTTAAGGAAGCTGTTGATCTTTGTGTTGACCTCAACGTTCCATTCATCAAGATTGGTTCGGGTGAGATTACTTGGTTGGAGCAGCTCGACTATATTGCACGTAAGAACATCCCCGTTATGTTAGCTACCGGTGATGCAACTATGTCGGAAATTGATGAGGCAGTTCATACTATCCAGAAGACTGGCAATAAGGATTTCGTACTTATGCAGTGCATAACCAACTATCCTTCAAAGCTTGATAGTGCAAACGTAAATGTACTCAAAACCTATCAGTCTGCATTCGACTGCCTTACTGGCTACTCAGATCACGCACCTGGACATGTGGTAGCTCTTGCTTCTACTGTTATCGGTGGACGTGTCATTGAGAAACATTTTACTCTTGATAAGACCGATAAGGGTCCTGATCATCCACACTCTATGGAGCCTCAGGAATTTAAGTTCATGGTTGATTCTATCCGTGAGGTAGAGCGTGCCATGGGTTCTACCGTAAAGGAGGTTCAGAAGGAGGAAGGCGAGACCGTTTTTGTTCAGCGTCGTTGTCTTTATGCAGCTCGAACAATCAAGGCAGGTCAGGTTCTCACAGAGGAGGATATTACAGTTCTTCGTCCTGCACTTGGTATTCAACCTAAGTATAAACAGACCATTATAGGCAAGTCTGTAAATAAGGACATTCCTGCTGGAGACCCAATCTTCTGGGAAGATCTTTAATGTTATTTCCATGCTCTGAAGTCCTTTGAATTCTCCAGAGCATGGAACCGCAAAACAATATAATATGATTACAGACAGAGAAAAGATTCTTGCAATTGTGGATAACGATTGCTTGACTCCTTCAGATGCAGTCATTCTGCTTGAAGGTGATGGCTTCTTTCGTTTCAGTAAAGCTGTAGATCTTTACAAGAGAGGAATGGCAAAGAAAATTGTCTTCAGTGGAAATATCATTGACCGTGATTATGGTAGCTTTCCTTTTGAGGAGGTAAAGCCGTTTATCCTTGAAGGTGGTGTGCCTGAGGGGGATTTGATACACGAAGGTGTATCGCAACACACCCGTCAGCAAGCTGTCGAAGTTGTGAAGATGGCTATGGCGAATGGTTGGAAGAAATTGGCTCTTGTGGCTTCACATGAGCATCAATATAGAGCATATTTGACTTTCCTACGTGAGGTGCTGGATACAAAGAGTGGTATCATTCTTTATAATGCACCTGTACGTAACCTTAACTGGTTTGTTGATTCTGGATGGGGAATTCGCTTTGAACGTCTCTCGGCAGAATTTGAGCGTATTGAGCGTTATTCAGCTCTTGGGCACCTCGCGAATGCAGATGAAGTAGTAGAATATCAGAAGTGGAAGGAATCATTACTCAATCAATAAATTATGGTCTTCGATAAGATTGACAATATAAAATTTTACGTAGGTCTCTCTGAGGATATTGCAATTACACTCTTCGTTACCTTCAGACATTGGATAATAATGTTCCCAATGATGTGTATCAACTAAATGAAAATGTTAAGGAGTATACCACAAATGATGTGAATGAGAATGATTTCGAGGCACATGTTAAGTATATTGATATACATTATCTTATAATCGGGAAGGAAAGAATCTCCTGTGTTCCATTAGAAAAGGTTGAATTGAAGATTCCATATTCATCAGATAACGATATTGCATTCTATAAGTATGCAAACGACGATATTTGTAACTGTATCGTGGGATGTGGTTATTTCCTTTCCGCAGGATGCTCATATGCCATAGTTGTGTGTCGATGTTCCTGAACAAATAAAGAAAGTAACAATAAAGATTAAGATTTAATATGATAAATAATACACCTGTATCTGTTGCGGAAAAGATAATGGGCACCAATTTTCTTGGTCCTAAGCAGGCAAATATGCTTTTAGTCCATATGAGTAAGGAGCAGATTTTGGAGGTAGAAGCTCCAGAAGTGAACTATGATGAAGAAACTCTACGAAATAATGCTTCAGATTGTATTCTTGTGTATGGAACGGATGCTCTGGATATCTTGGATATTCGTAATTTTTTTGGAGTAGATCCTGAGGCTTCTGAACCTTGTTTCTATAATCAGGATTGGTATATGTCCGAAGAATTCATTCGTCGCAGAATGGATAATAAATGGTATCTTATCAAGAAAAATGTACTTGAGAATACACGTGCTGTTATGCCTTTGGATATTATTGCTACAGGTGTCAAGTTTCCTTCAGCTATCCTTTGTGTTTATTCTTTCTTTGCCTACTTTGTAGCTTATGGAGAGATGCTTTGGTATCACGATTTTGTGTGGTGCGAGGATGTGGATCATAATGGTGATCGTATTTATGTGGCAAAATACCATGATGTAGATGGTATTAATAAAAATGGATTTAGTATACATCGTCACCTCGCATTGAAATCTTGCTACGCGAGTGTTAATCTTTATTGATATATGGAATCGAAATCGAATTTACATTATAATTATGTATATTTTAATGCAAATTGTAATGGTTTTATTCTCAATCCTGATGAATATAATGCAATATGTACACGTGATTTAGAATCATTAGATAATGTGCAAGTAGTTCAGGCCCCATTGCAAATGTCTTCCTGTATTTTGCGTTTTTTATTTAATGTCCATAATGATGAACGAATTAGTAGAAGAGTCTGTGTTCCTTTTAAAAAAATATGGTACCCACTTTATTTTAAGGATAATTTTACTAATCAAAAGCCACTTTGTTTTGTATTTGCTTCTTCAAATTATTCTTTTGACTATATTCACTATTTGCGAAAAAAATATAAAAATTGTAAAACTGTTAAGATACATCGAGACTTAGTTAAAGTGGCCCATTGTAATCCTCAATATTCAGAAGAAAATATGAATCGTGAATTTGATCTTAGATTAACTTTTGATTATGAGGAAGCAAAGAAGTATCATATGGTTCATTTTGATGAAATTGAATCAAAGGTTAATGTGAAAATAGCAGATAACTATCCACTTACTGATGTTTTTTTTGCGGGAAAAGCAAAAGATCGATTACCCAAAATTATAGAGGCATATGATTTGTTTACATCATATGGATTAAAGTGCGAATTCTATATAACACATGTAAAACCAGAGGATCAGATTAAGAGAGACGGTATTATATATTCAAATAGTTTTATGCCTTATAAGGAAATGCTATACAAATCTGTCAATTGTAGATTCATGTTTGATATTAATCAAGCAGGCGCTGTTGGTTATACATCACGCTTCTTAGAGGCTGTAATATATAATAAGTTACTTATTACAGATAATGTTGCGGTAAAACACACAAAGTTTTATTCGTCAGGAAATATTCTTTTTTATGAAAATATAAATGATATTAAAAAAGATTTTTTTGAAAAGACTCCGTCGGATTATAATTATAATAATGAATTCTCGCCAATACATCTCATTAATTTAATTGACAGGGAACTTATCAGATAAATAGGTTGATTATAGATGGTTCAATCAAATGTTGTTATAAAATCTCTTCTTTGGAAAGTTGGAGAAAGAGTTTTTGTCCAAGGTGTAGGTCTTTTGGTGCAGGTCATTCTTGCACGACTGCTTATGCCAGAAGACTTTGCTTGTCTTGCTATTATTACAGCCATTGTTAACTATTTAGGTTTGTTTGTTCAAGGTGGATTAGCTGTAGCAGTTGTACAGAAGAAGGATTTTACGCAAAAAGATGTCTCCACACTCACTTTGATAAGCCTATTTGCCGCAATGATAATGTATGTATGTCTTTTTTTTGCAGCTTCCGAAATTAGTAATTATTACAATGTTGGAGATTTATTATGGCCAATTAGAGTAATGGGTTTGTCGCTTTTCTTGTTTGCATTCTACTCTATACAAACAGGATTACTTCAACGAAAGATGATGTTTAGGACGATATTTTTTAGGAGTATTTTGGCTACACCATTATCGGGAGTTATTGGTATCGCAATGGCATACATGGGATATGGAGTTTGGGCTTTGATAGCTTTTAATATTTCGAATATACTTTCAATAGTTATTTTTATGAATTTAATTCCTGAACTTAGACTGAGGATTGGTTTTTCTCTGCAAAGTGCAAAGGAACTTTATACATTCAGTATTAAGATTTTGGGAACTAGTTTAATTAGTTCGGGTAGTGATACTGTTAGGACACTTACTATTGGTAAATATTACAATCCGAGCCAACTTGCGTACTTTGATCGAGGTCTTAGTTACTCAAGTCTTGTTACACAAGTCGTTAATACATCACTATCTTCAGTATTGTTACCAGTGCTGTCTAGATCTCAGGAAAATAAAGAGCAGCTATTGCTTGTAGCCAGAAAATCTGTAGGTATGTCTTCTTTTATTATGATACCTACTTTGGTACTCGTTGCTCTCATATCCAAACCACTTGTACTTATAGTACTTTCAGAAAAATGGCTCCCTTGTGCAATGTTTTTAAGTCTATTTTGCTTATTAAGAATCCCTGGGGTTATTACTTCAATAGATAAACAAGCATATTATGCATTAGGAAAGAGTCAGATTGGGCTATTCTACGAAATTGGTCTTCTTTTATTAAACCTTTGTTCTCTATTTGCTACTGTACAGATTAGTGTCATAGCGGTTGCAATAGGTTTTTTAGTAATAGAATATATTGGTAATGCATCTTTGATGTTTATTAGTGCTAGGGTATATGGTTATTCTCTTTACAATCGAATATGTGATGTTGGTAAACCAACACTAAATGCTCTATTTATGGCAACTATTGTATATATTATTAGTTTAATTGTAGACAACGATGTTTTGTTGTTATTTATTCAGTTATTTGTTGGTGCGATTTCATATATTTTTTTTGCAATATTATCACGAGATAGAAATCTTCAACTCATTATAAATAAAATAAAAAGATTAAATTTTAATAAATAATATTATGATTAATGTTTATCAGCCTACTTTGGGCAAGGAAGAGCTTGTTGCTCTAGAGAAAATTTTTGAGTCGAACTGGCTCGGTAAAGGTAAGAAAGTTGCAGAATTCGAAGAGAGATATGCGGAGCACCTCAAGTCATCTAAAGACTTGGTTCTAACTACTAATTGTTGCAGTGAGGGTTTGTTCTCTTCTATGTATCTCTTGGATATTCAGCCAGGAGATGAAGTTATTGTACCGACAATCAGTTTCATTGGTGCGGGTAATGCAGTTTGTGCTCATGGAGCAAAGATGGTTCTTTGCGATGTGGATCCACATACCTTAAATGCTCGTGCAGAGGATATTGAAAAAGTCATTACTTCTAAGACAAAGGCTCTTCTTCTTTTGCATTATGGAGGTATTCCTTGTGAGATGGATGAGATAATGGCTCTCTGCAATAAACATAATATCAAAGTTATTGAAGATGCTGCGGCAGGTGTGAACTCTTTCTATAAGGGAAAGGCTATTGGTACTTTCGGAGATATGGGTATGTGGTCTTTTGATGCTATGAAGATTCTTGTATGCGGTGATGGCGCCATGCTTCACTTTAATACACCAGAACTTCGTCATAAGGCCGACCGATGGCTCTATTTCGGACTAGAGACTAAGAGCGGTTATGAAAACTCTGTAGCTCAGAAGTGGTGGGAGTTTGATATTTCTTGTTTTGGTCATCGAGCCATCATGAACGATATTACTGCAGCAATGGCACTTGAACAACTTAAGAAAATTCCAATGTATATGGAGAAGCGTAAGGTGGTCAGTGATTTTTATTATGCTAACCTAAAGCAGTTTAGTTGGATTGAACTCCCACCTGTACTTCCTGATTATATACAGACTTCTTATTATTTCTTCCATATTCAGCTTAAAAATGGAAAGCGAGATCAGTTTGCCAAATTCTTACGAGAGAATGGTATTTATACTACTTACCGTTACTACCCTCTTCATCGTGTATCTGGTTATGGGGTTACGGGTAATTTCCCAAATGCTGATTATGCTGCAGATAATACATTAAATCTTCCCATTCATCAGTCTATTTCAAATGAAGAGTTAAACTATATGCTCGATAAGATTAAAGAGTTCGATTCTTTATTTTGTTAATTTTTAAGATTACGTATGTGCGCATACGTAATCTTAAATTAATTTATTGTCAATCTTTTGTGCAATGGCTTTAAAAAGATAGAAAAATAAATGATTACTCAAAGTATCGTAAGAACGTTGATATTAACTTTCCTGTATTTTTTTTACTTATATAGCTTCCAAATACCTGGAACTTCAATGGGTACAGTTTTGCCTTCTTTATGTATCATGTTATTGTGCGCTTTCTTCATGAGGTTTCATTGTAAAATAAGCATGGGAGTAATGACAAAACATATGGTAAAACAATATGTTTATTGGAATGTCTTTCTTCTTATTTATGTTTTTTTTGTATTACAAACATTTGGAGAAGGAAATGGTACAACGCCATTAAAGGATTACGTACAGATGATAATAATTCTTCCTGTTTTTTTCTATTCAGGAAACGTAATATTCAGGAATCTTAATGAATTAATGACAGTCCTTTACTTGGGAGTAATCATTCAAAGTATTATTATCATTATTGCTTTATTTATGCCTGCATTGACGTTGTTTCTTTTTGCTCTGATTCCAGAAGGCGGCTATAATACAGATCACTTTGGTGGTATAAATATGATTACTCAGCATGGTTATCATATAGGATTGGGAGTATTTACATCAGCTGGTAGCATAAAGATGGCTTTTGGCCAAGTTAGCTCTTTTTACTATTTAATTAAAAGTCGAAACAATAGAATTTTACTACACATAATATTATTCTTAGTAATAGCAGTTGCATCTTCTGTGGTGTCAAGAACTGGGATGCTTATATCGATTGTCGGATTAACTATTGTAATATTTGTAAAGTACAAACAAAAGGGAAAACGTGCTTTAAATTTTGTTTTATTATTATCTGGTTTATTTTTCGTTAGTATTTACTTGTCTAGTATTTTCATGCCTTCTGATTTCTTCTCAGAAACCTTTATGCGAATAATTGATTTATCGGAGAGAGGAGCTAAAGATACATATTTTGCAGGTTTTACAGGAGATGTTGGAGAAAATGTTATTCCTCCTATAAGTGGAAATACATTATTGGGACTTGGAATTACATATGGAGTATCAGGAACTGGTGTTACAACATACACAGATGGAGGTTTTATGAGGAATTACTCTGCGATGGGGCTTTTTGTTGCTATTATAAACTATTTTCTTATTTTTTCATTTCTAAAAAAACAATTTAAGAGAAACCTGGTCTATAATAATAAATACATTGTTTTATTGCTTTCTCTTATCTTGTTAATTGGTGAATTTAAAGAATCCTGTGTATATTTCATTTATCCGATTTGTTTCATTTTCTTGATTTTTTCTTTAATGGAAAAAGATTCATTTGACAATTCTTTGTCAACAGATCTCAATATTAATTCAAAAAACAGATTATATGAAAGTTACAATAGCAGGTGATTATTGCCCGAGAGAAAGAGTTGCAATTGCAATAGAAAGGGGTGACTATTCTATGATATTTGGAGAGGTTAAGGAAATTACATGTGAATCAGACTATTCGATAGTTAATTTAGAATGTCCAGTTGTCGAAACTCCCTCACAGAAAATAAATAAATGTGGTCCTAGTCTTAAATGCACTGGTAAAGGTGTTAGCGCTTTGAAATGGGCCGGATTTGATTGCGTAACATTAGCAAATAATCATTTTCTAGATTATGGAGAGACAGGTGTAACCCAAACTCTTGCGTCATGTCATAGTAATGGATTAGACACTGTTGGTGGAGGCATTAATATTGAAAAAGCTTCAAAGACTCTATTTAAGACTATTAATGGAAATAGATTGGCTATTATTAATTGTTGCGAACATGAATTCAGTATTGCTGACGAAAATCATGCGGGTAGCAATCCTCTCAATGTTACGAATCAATATTATGCTATTATTGAAGCAAAAAAAAAATCAGATTATGCTGTTGTAATAGTACATGGAGGAGTTGAGCACTTTTGGCTACCTACCAATCGAATGATGGAAACATATAGGTTTTTTATTGAGGTAGGAGCAGATGCTGTTGTCAATCATCACCAGCATTGTTTCAGTGGATATGAAATCTATAAAAATAAACCCATTTTTTATGGTCTTGGTAATTTTAGTTTTGATGGTATAGGTAGTGGTGACCGTTGGAGTTCTGGCTATATAGTAACACTTAATTTTTCTGGTACAGAAGTTGAATTTGATTTAATACCTTATAAACAATGTAATGCAGACAATATTGGTATCTCTTTGTTGCAAAGAGATGAACAAAAATTATTTAAGAATATTATTCAGGAATACAATAACATAATATCTGATCCCACCAGAAATAAAACAGAATATCTCTTGTGGTGTGATAAAACTATGGGACCGTATCAGAGTGTAATCAATCCTCTGTACAATAGATTTACGAAACTTTTTTTTGATAGTTTTTTAGGTCGAAAGATAATTACCAAACAAAAGTTGCTTCATACTAAAGATATTCTGATAAATGAATCTCATATTGAAAGATTGAGGTTGTTAGTTGATAAATCATTAAAGAATTATTGAATATCCGACCATGAATTTAAAAAAAATAAAGAAGTACTTAAAGAGACCAAGGAATATTATTTATTACTGCTTGTGCCATAATCCACATTTAATCAAAAATGATGAGTTGTATCTGCGAATGTTGTTTAGCTTGCGACATGGACGGTCTTTAGATTTATCGAATCCAAGTACTTTTAGTGAAAAGCTCCAGTGGCTTAAGCTATACAACAGACGCCCAGAATATACAATAATGGTTGATAAGTATGCGGTTAAAGAATATGTTGCTTGTTTAATAGGAAAAGAACATATTATTCAAACTTTAGCTGTTTATAATTCTGTAAATGAGATTGATTGGGATAAATTACCAAATAGATTTGTCTTAAAAACTACACATGATAGTGGTGGTATTGTTATTTGTCTTGATAGATCTACATTTGATAGATCTGAGGCAATTAAGAAATTACACTATGCATTGGTACATGATAATTACTCAAAAACTCGTGAATGGCCTTATAAAAATGTGCCTCGACGTATTATAGCAGAGGAATACATAGAACAAAGCTCTGAGTCAAAAGATTTACCTGACTATAAATTCTTCTGTTTTGATGGAAAAGTAAAGGCTTTGTTTGTAGCTACAGAACGTCAGAATCCAAACGAGGAGGTCAAGTTTGATTTCTTCGATGCAGATTTCAATCCTTTGCCATTGAGACAAGGTCATAATCATGCAAAAGTTCTGCCACAGAAACCACAAAAATTTGAAGAAATGAAACGAATTGCAGAGATTTTGTCTCATGGAATTCCTCATATTCGCGTGGATTTGTATGAAGTTGACAATAAAGTTTTATTTGGAGAATTGACTTTTTTCCATTTCGGTGGTTTCACTCCTTTTGAACCACAGGAATGGGATCGAACATTTGGAAATTTTTTAAACCTGCCATTAGAAATTACTAAGTAAAAATGAAAATAGTTGACGTTGTAAGACCTGGTTCAATGTATCAAATCATTGGTCCAGTAGCGACATTAAAGCGCATTTTGTCGAATAGGTCATTCTTCCTGGAAAAAGGATTAGATATATCAATATTTAATAGGGGACACTTCTATCAAACGCTTCAACAGCTTAGTGAAAATAATGTAGCGTCTTCGAAAGTGGAAATTAAGCATAGAATTAAAGAATATTTTGATAGAAAAGCGAAGCATTCGTATTTGCTGTCTGTGGTTCTTGTTGAATATGTATTTAGAACAATTAAGCAAGTTGTTGATTCTTATTTGTCTTATAAAAGAAATCCCGATGTCGTAGTTCTTCACGCAGAACCTGAGGCATACTGGATTATAAGGCATTTTAAAAAGAAAAATATCAAGACCAAAACCGTTGTTTTCTTTCATAATGACTGCATCCCATTCAAAATGTATCTTCTTTATTACCCTAAACTGGATAGTTCTAGTTATTGGTCAAAGATGATGAAACGTTATGAATATATTATTAATAACGCGGATAAACTATGTTTTATTTGTGAGGCAGGAATGAAAAACATAAATAGACTATATCCGCAAACCATAGATAAGTCATTTTTAATTGTTAATGGAATTACTGATTTAACTAGTCAAGAATTAAAAGATGTTAGCAATATAAAACAGAATCGCTGTGATAACACAATAAATTTATGCTGTGTAGGGTCTGTATCTGTGAGAAAAGCACAAAGAAAAGTAATTGAAGCTCTGGGAATGCTATCAATAGAGAAAAGAAAGAAATTTCATCTAGCAATTTTAGGCGCTGGTCCTGATTTGCCCTATTGCAAAGAGTTCGTAGAAAAAAATAATCTATGTGAAATTGTTTCATTTGAAGGAGCAGTCCTAAATACTGATGTGTATAAGCATTTAGCACAAGCGGATATCTTTGTCCTATTGAGTGAAAATGAAGGATTACCAATATCAATAATTGAAGCAATGAGAGCTGGACTTGCCATAATTTCAACTAATGTGTCAGGCATTCCTGAACTTGTAAGTAATGATAACGGCCTTTTGATTCGCCCAGATGCAGAACAGTTAGCAGAGATTCTATTTAATTCAGAAAAGTATAATTGGAAACAAATGGGAGAGAATTCTCGGCAATTATATGAAAGAAAGTTTACTTTTGAACGAATGAAAATGGACTATGTTAACATGATAAAATCACTATGAGAAAATGCTTGTATTTTATATGGAGAAATGTAAGAAAGGTTGAAAGCCACATTTGTACATTTATCTTCAAACGAATGATTAATTCATGGGGAATTGGGTTGGGAGTTAACTCCTTATCCTTTTCTTCAAGGAATGCGAAGGTGGATGTTGGTAATTACGTCAATTTTAACGGAGTTCGTATAATAGGATGGGGGACAATAAAGATTGGTAATTATTTTCATTCTGGCACTAATTTTAAGATTATGCTCGGATCTCATGATTTTGATACTGGAGACATGATTCCATACGGATTAGCCCATACTACTAAACATGTAGTTATTGGTGACAATGTTTGGATTGCACAAGATGTTACTATTTCTGGTAATGTAACAATTGGAGATGGTGCTATTGTTTCAATAGGTTCGGTAGTGGTAAAGGATGTACCACGTTGTGCTATTGTAGGAGGTAATCCTGCCAAAGTTATCAAATATCGAGATATCGAGCACTATGAAGAACTTGTAGCAGAAGAAAAATTTCAGTGATATGCAAACGGATATAAATGATTTAGGATATATATATTTCTCTGTAGGTATTAATAATGCACGTTATATGAATCGAGATATTGATAATAGATTCTCTGATTCTGTTTTCTTGGGCATTTGTATTTATATCTTAAGATTTATTTACTATTTTGTCAAGTCTCCTTGGAGATATAATACATCTTTGAAAAAAGAAAAGGCGGTCTTGATATATGGAGAATCTACTAATAACAGAAATACGCTTCTTCCTATAATAAAAGAGTTAGGAGATAACAAAGTGATTGATTTGTTTAGCCATTCGCAATATCCAAAATGGAAACAGTATTGGTATGCTATTCCGTATCTTGGCTCTCTTCTAAAAGAATTAAGGAATGCCAATTCTGACAAACGATGTATTATTAGGTATTTCTTTGCGAAGTTTTGGGTTATGTATGGATGTAATAAAGCTGCAGGAGAGTTACTTGATTTCTATAAGCCTTCTATATTGGTTATGGCGAATGATCATCTGCACTTTCATAGAGCATTGATGCATGAGGCAAAAAAAAGAGGAATATATACGCTTTATGTCCAACACGCTTCTGTTACAGATAAATTCCCTCCATTAGAATTTGATTTTTCATTATTGGATGGTGAAGATTCATATAACAAATATAACAATCACAAAAATAACTCAGGCAACATCTATCTTACAGGCGGTATTCGTTTTGACGGAATAAATATCTCGAAGCAAAATTTGGGAGGCAAAACTGTAATAGGAGTTGCGATTAATCAGTTTGATGATGAAACTATTGTAAAGGGAACATGCTTACAGTTAAAGAGTTTTAAATTTAATGATCCGATCGTTGAGGTTATTCTAAGGCCACACCCACAAATGCCAATTGAGATGTGGAGTACTTGGTGTAAAAAAAATAATGTTGGTTTTTCTTTCGCTCGTGAAGAAACTTCTTTCCAGTTCCTATCGAGAATATCTGTATTAATTTCTAATCAATGTTCTATCCATTTGGATGCTGCAATGTGTCATACTCCATCTATTATTTTTAAGTTATCCTCATCGAATATTGAAGATAGTTATCTATTTTCAAAGAATGGACTAGCGATCGAAGCACATGATATGAGAGAGTTGTCTTGTTGTATTCAAGAATCAAGAAACAGGCAACCATCAGAGACTGCTGTCAAATATTATAATTGCTCTTACTGCTCAAATTATGAAGGTCAAGTAGCTAAGTTAATGGCAGATCTTATACAGTGCATTCCTAACAAGCTGATGATATTTAATAAAAAATATAAATTCATCTTGATTGAAGAGAATGAAAATAAACATGTGTATTGTACAAGATAATTTGGGATTTACATCACTTGTGTCGATATTCATGTTTTTAAGATAAAATGTGTTGGGTGTATTTCTTTGCTCGAATTTATCAGCATCTACTAGTAATTGTTAAATCATGAATTAGAGACATATCAAGTAAGGAAACAGAGATTTTTTTCGAATATTTTATAATTTTCTCTGAGCTTTATGATATTTTCTTTGTTCGAAATCAAGTATTTGTCTAGGTTATGAGTAAAGAATACAAAATAATGTATTTGTGCTGCTATTTGTGTTTTTGGGGGGCAATTATTTCATCTTGTGCATCACATATTACTAATGCTTATCCGTCTCCTGCATTATATGATTTAGATGTATTATATGATATGAAAAATAATTCTCATAATTATCCACAATTAGCAGACTTCTTTAAGGAGGCAGACAGTATAGCTTTATTGTCACCTGTTTCAGTAATGTCAAAACGCAAGACTTTTGCCCCCAATAAGCATTTTTACTGTAGTATTTCCAGATATTCTTGGCCAGTCGGAAGTGATTCAGCAGGAAGATATAAAATAATTGATGGAAAATGTAACCCGGAATATGCTGATTTTGATGGGGCTACTTTAGAATCACTTGCTCATCGATTACAATGTTTAAGTGTTGCTTTTTTCTTAACAAATAACCATACTTATAAAGTTGCATTTGAAGATCAAATTAAATGCTGGTTTATTGTTCGAAGAACAAGGATGCTTCCTAATTTTGAGTACGCTCACGTTCTTCCAGGAAGCAATCATAATATGGGGCAAGTTTATGGACTTGCGGAATTATCTCGTTTTACAAAAATAATTGAAAGTATTTTACTTTATAATAATGTTGTTGGAATAGGTGATACGGAAAAGCGAAAATTAACAGATTGGTTTACTGACTTTCAAAGATGGTTGATTTGTAGTGATCAGTGGAATTATATTTATAACGATAATCATAATAACATCACTTCTTCCAGTTTCATGGCAATGGTTGAAATTTCCATGATTACACAAAATATAAAGCTTATTGAAAAATTATACCAAGTATATGGAAAACAAGTAATAGATGCACAAATAGACGCTCATGGAAGGCAACCGACAGAGTTAAGTAGATCAGCAGGATTTGGCTATTCCGTTGAAAATTTACATGAGATTGTTGATTTTTGCATAGTCATGGAAAAAATGGACTTTCCTTTATACAAGAATTATAAATTAAAGATAGATGCTGCATTTTGTTATTTAAAACAATTTGTGAACAATCACGAACGATTCCCATACAGTCAGAATGCTCCGTGGAAACTGTATGAAGAAAGGTTACAAAAGGACATAATTCGATTATTAAAACTAACAAACAAACACTATGTTAATTTGAATCAATGTTCTACAACTAATACTTGGAATTCTTCAACAATTTTGAATCTTGTTTATTAATATTTGATATAAAAATATATATGAAATTGAATCAAATAGTTTTCTTTGCAAGTAATGAGGGTGGTCATTTTGCCCAATTAATGGCATTGAGCAATTTGTTTTCTAAGTACGATTCTATAATCGTAACAGACAACAAGCGAGCTAATAAAGATATTCCTGCGCTACAAAACGTGAAGGCAATTGAATTCGCAATGGCATTTGCCGACAGACGCGAGGAACTGACAAAGGAGAAACATAAAAAGTTGACTCATGCTAGTTACCTTTCTGCCTATTGGGATTTATTTAAGCAATGCAATGCTATTTGGAAAAAGTACCGTCCAAAGGTTATTATCTCGACTGGTAGCAATATAGCGGTACCACTTTGCTTCATTGCTAAACTTCATGGGTTGCATTTTGTTTACATAGAGACACGAGCCAAAGTGTACAATAAGACAATTTCAGGAAAGATTGTTGAACACTTTGCTGACAAGATTATTGTACAGTGGCCAGAGATGGTTGAAGTATACAAAGGAAAGGCGGAATATTGGGGAACATTAGTGTAATAAAATATAAGAGAAAGTATGATATTTGTAACTGTTGGTACACAGCCAAATGGCTTCCTCCGTTGTTTGGTCGAAGTCGAGCGGTTGATTGAAAAGTATAATATTACGGAAGAAGTAATTGCTCAGATTGGTAATACTGATTTCAAGACGGATAAGTTCAAAACTGTACGATTCACTGGGGAAAACGAATTTAAGGAACTCATCAAGAATTCGTCTGTTGTAATTACTCATGCTGGTAGTGGTGCCATTTTTAATAGTATTAAGGCCGGCAAGAAAGTAATTGCAATGGCTCGCCTACATGACTTCAATGAGATGGCTGATAATCACCAAACTGAGTTAGTAAAGAAATTGAGCGAAGGTGGTTATATCATTGATGGAACATATTCTTTGGTTGAAGCCTGGCCAAAATTGGAGGGATTTGTACCAAGAGAGAATGATTTTAAATGTGAGATTGTATCTATGTTGGATAGATATATCAGTGAGTGGCTGATTTAATAAAGATATGAATTTACTTATAACTGGTGTTCACGGATTTGTAGGATCAAATCTGGTGAACTATCTATCACTGAATAATACTATTTACGGATTAGATATTATTCAGCCCGAGAGAAATGGTATTGTTAAGACTTTTCCTTGGGAAGCCTTGGATCAGCCAAATGCGATTCCACAGATTGATGCTATTATTCATTTGGCAGGCAAGGCTCATGATACGCGTAACAAGTCAGCAGCAGATGTGTATTTCAAGGTGAATACTGGATTGACAAAGAAAATATTTGATTGGTACGAGGCTTCACCTACTGCTATGAAGTTTATTTTTTTTTCTACTGCAAAGGCGGCTGCAGAATGTGTTCCTGATATCCTAAAAGAGAATGTAATTCCTACCCCAAAGGGGCCTTATGGTGAGAGTAAAATTCAAGCTGAGGACTATATTATTGAAGCTTTAGAAAAGCAAGGTGTTTCACGTGCATCGATGTCTTCTTTCTTACCAGGGACCGATCGACCAATAAATGGTAAGGAGGTTTATATTTTTCGACCATGTATGATTCATGGACCAGGTAATAAGGGTAATTTAAATCTCCTTTATGGTGTGGTAAGTAAGGGAATACCTTGGCCATTGGGCGCATATGAGAACCGTCGCACATTCACTTCTGTGGAGAATGTTTGCTTTGCAGTCCACGGAGTATTAACCAAGGATGTACCTTCGGGTATATATAATATGGGAGACGATGATGCGTTATCTACCAACGAACTGATCGAGGTGATTTGCTCTACTTTGGGAAAGAAAGCTCGTATTTGGCATATTCCTAAGAGGCTAATGGATACTGTGGCAAAGATAGGAGGTTGGCTGCATTTTCCACTCAATCCGCTTCGTATGCAGAAGCTCACGGAGAACTATGTCAGTTCGAATGCCAAGATTAAGCAGGCGTTGGGTATTGATTGTATGCCAGTGAATACTCGTGAAGGCTTGAAGCAAACTGTTGAATGCTTTAAGAAGGCATGAAGATCTTTTTCGAACTTATTCGAGTTTCCATAGGTTGTCAGAATTCACTTTCTCGTGTTCCTACGGTGTCAGAATGGCAGGATGTGTATCAAATGGTTGAGAAGCAATCTCTTGTCGGAATTTGCTTCAACGGTGTTCGGCAGTAACCTAGGGAACAACTCGCAAATATGCCTGCTGCATTAAAAAATGGCTTGCATTCTCAATCCAGATACAGCAACGAAATGAGGTTATTGATCAACGTTGTGCGGAACTCCAAAGGAAATTGGATGAAGCTGGTTTTGAGAGTTGTGTGCTTAAAGGGCAGGGCGTGGCTGAATTGTATGGTTCATTAGCACATTTTAGGCAAAGTGGTGATATTGACGTTTGGGTAAGACATTCAGACATCGGTTGTCTTTTAAGGTATATGCAGTCCTGTGGAGTAAAGAGCCATGCAACAATAGCTCATGTTGAGGGAAATTTATTTCCAGATGTAAGTGTGGAATTGCATGCTTCCCCAGCTTATTTCAAAAGTTTTCACTATGATTCTATATTACAGGATTGGATACACTCTTATCATTGGTAGGCAAACAAACGAAAAATGGGGTACCAAACTCCGTCAGACAGTTTTAATTTAGTGTATCTCCTCGTTCATTTGTATCATCATTTTCTGTATGAAGGTGTTGGATTTAGACAATTGATGGATTACTATATGTTGCTTAAATCCATTCCGACGAATGTAAGACCTATTTATTATAGAAATGCTATACAAACACTTGATTCGTTTGGAATGGTAGGTTTCACAGAAGGTGTTATGTACCTAATGAACACGTTATTCAATGTTAGTAATGACGCTTTGTTATGTATGCCGAATAAGGACATTGGAGATATGTTGTTAGCAGACCATGTTGGAAAGCGGCAATATGGGTAAATATCATTCTAATAAGAAGGCAAATCGAAAGAATCGATTAATTTGGCATTGGACGAACTTCGTGCGGAATTTATGCTTTCTCAAGATGGCATCTCGTGAGATTCTTTCTGCTCCTCTTTGGAGTCTTTGGCATTGGTGTGGAGAAAAAATGGTATTGAAGTATAGCATGCTAATGGATCTATTTATTGTAAATCTTTAGTATATTCTTAAAGTTTTTTACTTATATGAAAACTATTGGTTAAGTGCAAATCTTGATTAATTATGAATCATTTATAAAAACTTTTTTTACAATATATCGAATTCTTAGAATCTTTAATTATGAAGCAATTGTGTGACTTTGAGAAATAAGATGATTTTCTCTTGTATTATTGATGTTTTTGTTAAGATCTTTTATGAGAGAATCAAAGTTAGTACTTAGGTTATACGAAATGCATGGCGACAATTTATGAAATTTATTATCATTTACGGAATCATTTTTTTGACTCTTATAGTCTTGGAGATAGTATATTTTAAGGTTGCTGACAAGTTTGATATCATAGATAAACCAAACGAGCGCTCGTCGCACTCGATAATTGTGCTCCGTGGTGGCGGTATCATATTCCTCTTGGGGCTTTGGGTGTGGAGTATGTTCTTTGGCTTCTCGTATCCTTGGTTTTTGTTGGCGGTGACTTTGGTGGCAGGGGTATCGTTTATTGATGATATACGGTCATTGCCGGATTCGGTGAGATTGGTGGTTCAGTTTGCGGCTATGGGGCTGATGTTTCATCAGTTGGGCATGGTTAATGCTGAGCTGTGGTGGATGGTTGTTCCGGCTCTTATCGTTTGTGTAGGGGCTTCGAACATCACCAACTTCATGGATGGCATTAATGGTATTACTGGTGCTTATACTTTGGCGACTCTTGTTCCGGCTTTCTTGATGAATATGGCGTGCCCTTTTATCGAGGAGTCGCTTCTAACGGTTTGCATTTTGTCTGTTCTTGTGTTTTGCATATTCAACTTCCGAGAGAAGGGCAAGGCGAAGTGTTTTGCAGGTGATGTTGGCTCGTTAGGAGCTGCTTTCATCATGTTGTTTGTCATTGGTATGAAGGTTATGCAGACAATGGATCCTACTTGGCTGATTTTTCTCGTTATTTATGGTATTGACGGAGTGACAACTATATGTCATCGTATCTTGCTGCGTGAGAACCTTGGGCAGGCACATCGTAAGCATACGTTCCAGTTGATGGCGAATGAGTTGAAGATGAGCCATATCTCGGTATCGCTGATTTTTGCTGGTATTCAGCTATTGATTAACCTTGGGTTTGTGTACTTGTGTCCGGATTTGGCTATTGCTCATTGGGTGTATCTGGTGGGTGTGATAATCGTATTTGGTGGTTTGAACTTGTTGTTCCGCAAGAAGTTCTATCATTTGCATGCAGAATATCTAATTTCATTGAAGAAGAAAGACTATGAAACAAATAGATAAGGAACTAATATCAGAGCTCTTTGATAAGGCTTTGGTTAATCCTCGTCTTCGAATTGACCTTCGTACATCTTCCGATGATGGAGGTCAGCGTATGCTCAATGCTTTGATGCCAGGAACCAATGTACCTATCCATCGCCATCCTCAAAGCAATGAGAATGTCATCCTTCTTTGTGGAAAGATGGTGGAAGTGCTTTATGATAATGAAGGTGTCGAAACAGAGCGCATTCATCTTGATCCATCATTAGGAATCTACGGTTGTGTTGTTCCTACTGATGCATGGCATACCGCTGAAGTATTGGAACCATCTGTTATTTATGAGGCAAGGGATGGTAAGTATGGACAAGATAGTAGCGAGACTCTTGAAGAATACAAGAGGGAGCTCATAGATTCTCCAAATGATACTTCGTTTTATGCAAACTCACTTGGCGATCTCAAGAAGAATATTGAGTATCTCATTGGCATGGAACGTCAATCTGGATCAATGGATAGATTACACCTTTGTATGTTTCTCGCATGCTCAATGTTCCTATAGAAGATGTAGAGAAGGTTATGCAGGATCTTAAATTAGATTAGTCGAAATCCTTTTTGCAGTTTTGCATAAGAACAAAAGTGGTATCGAACCATATAACTTGGGTGTCGGTACCATTTTTATTATTCACATGGTTATGGCAGAAATAAATGACAATAAGTTTATTGCTTCTTGTGAAGAACTTAGAGCTTGGGTAGAAGAACATCATCATTTTCCTGGGGATAAGCATTACACGTTGTACCACAAGATTAAGTATACTCGAAAGAATCAATCAAGGTGCATTGGAGGATTGGAAAAAGCAGATGTTTCTTGAAATCGCAGCAATGAGGTCTACAGAAGATACAGGAGGAAGAAGAAAAGTGATCCCATCGAATAATATTGAATGAGTATCTGATATGTCGAATACTACATTTACAAGAGAAGAAGTTCTTCAGCGTTTGGGCGATGCACTTATATCATTGGAATATGTACGTGATGCATTCATGCACATATTTTTGAATTTACCTGCAAAGCATTTTATTTCTTTGTCGGGCCATATTACTAAAGACTTTGATGACCAGATGGTGATAATAAAGAAGAATTTTACTTTTGTTGATTCTTCTTTGTTGTCCGAAATAAAGTCATTCATCGCCAATACAAATGATAAAGATCTTGCTGTTAAGTATGTTCAGTTGGATCTTGTTGTTTGGCAAATCCTTGCCATCAGTGATCGTGTAAAAGAGAAACATGAGGTTCTGAAGATGGCGTATGAGTGTTCTGTAACACTCGTTTACGATATTGATTTATCTTATAATTAACACTTTATCACTTTTCTCAGAAAAACTACTCCCAAGCACCTTTTTTCTTTGGATACATAGTTTTTAATCCTCACCTTTGCATCGTTGATCAACGAAACGTGTGAATAGGAAAACGAATTTAAATCTCTAAAGAAAAA
>ENA-OWPM01000866-OWPM01000866.1-human-gut-metagenome-genome-assembly--contig:-NODE-866-length-30208-cov-5.644513_pt1 | contig 30208 bp, 25 predicted proteins | sample MGYA00248267_ERZ651852 | MGnify/ENA primary metagenome ERZ651852 (study PRJEB26924, sample SAMEA4378228) | human gut metagenome | biome: human gut; feature: human-associated habitat; material: faeces...
CATAGCTGCTCTTTTTATTTAAGATCCTAATTGCAGCATAGCTGCTCTTTTTATAAGTGCATATTTTCTCTCATGAACCTTGGGAGCATTTTGTATATTCTTCCTGAAATACTGTCTAGATCTCTCTTCCTTAACCCACCGAGCAATATTATTAAATATAAGTAAACAAAACCTCCAATAGCTATTAGTAAAAATGTTGAAACAGCATATAAAATCATATTTTTATTAGTAAGTTCTAACATTATACTTATTGGAATCCTAGTCCAATATATTACAAGTGCCATTACTGCTGATGCAATCAATGGTTTTACTATATTTCTGATCATATGTATTTTTACTCTTAAAGCTTTTTTAAGTGCTCTTTGATTTAATATACATGGAATAAAAAACCACAAGAAATTACCAACCACTACTCCCATTATATTTATATCTTTCATTCCAACTAAGATATAATTAGCTATTATCTTAAATGTAAGTCCAATTATAAATGTACCAAGGACATAATATAGCTTATTCATACTTTGAAGTAATACAGTTTGTATCTGTGCTACAGCCATAAAAATAAGTACAACTGATCCAACCATCATAAGTTCATACCCTTGTTCACTACCATATAGTATTGTAAAAACTTCTCTTGATAAACAAGACAAGCCAACTGCTGATGGTATTGTAATTAAAAATACCATTCTAAAAGCAAATGAAGTTTTATTTCTAACTTCTTTTTTATCTTTCACCGCCATTGCCGCTGATACTGCTGGAAGCACTGTAGTTCCAAGCGCTGTTATTATTATAAGTGGTACAGATAATAATGTTTTATATCGACCAAGAACTCCATATAATTCTTGAGCCTTTTCCATTGAAAAACCAGCAAAAGCTAATCTTGCATTAACATTAACCATATCTACAAGACTACCAAAGTTTTGTAGACCGGAACTTAATGTTATTGGTAATCCATACTTTACAAGTTTCCTAATTATACTCTTAGGTTTTATTCTTTTTGCATCACCTTGTGCTATATAAGCTTCTTCTTCAAAATCTTTCTTTTTATATACACACATCATATACCCAAGAGCAATTAATGCACCAACTGAAGTACCTATTGTTCCTCCTGCTGCTCCATATGGGATACTTATTTTCATAAGTAAATATGCACATAATAAACTTACTGCTATATTTATAACCTGCTCAATAACCTGAGATATTGCAATAGCTGTCATGCTGCTTTTCCCTTGGAAGAATCCTCTATAAGCTGATAATATTGTAGTTACAAATATACTAGGTGCAAGCATTAAAATTCCATAAGAAGCATCTGGATTCTTAATTCCATTTCCAAGTGCAAATGCGCCAATCATTAATAAAAGTGAAATAACTCCACTAATTAATGCCAATATACTTCTTGATATTTTAAGAGTTCGTACTGCATCATCTGGCTTATCTACTGCACTCAATTCTGCAACTACTTTTGCAATTGCAGGTTGTGTTCCAAGATTAGTAACTGCATATGCAAACAAAAAAACTTCATAGCAATTTTGATATATTCCATATCCAGAAAGTCCTATTATTCTTTGAAGCATAGGAATATAGAAAACTGAAATTATTTTTGTTAGAATACCAGCTACTGAAAGTATTAAAAACCCTCTGTTAGATGATTTCTCCTCCATAACTCCTCCTATCTAAGTGAAAACTTAAATACATCTTGTTTTATCTTTTTAAATAAAGGAGGCAGAGCTACAGCTACAGTCTTATTCTTTAAATAGCTAAGCTTTCCTTTAATTTCTCTAAAGTTTAATTTATAAGCATATAAAAATTGATAATTAAGTCCGTACTTATTCTCAAAGAATGAATTTAATTTCTTATCTCCATATTTATTATCACCAATTATTGGATTTCCTAAATATGATAGATGTGCTCTTATTTGATGGCTTCTTCCTGTAATCAAATTTATTTCAAGAAGTGAATACGCTCCATTAGTTTCTACAGTGTTTACTTCTGTAATAATCTTTTTAGAACCTTCAACTTCATTTTCATAAATTTTTGAAAGGTTATTATCTGAATTTTTTAATATATAACCTTCATATCTTCCATTTTTTATCTTTCCTTTTACAAGAGCATAATAATATTTTTTGATTTCATCTTCTCTAATTGCTTCATTTATGCATTTTAGTCCTTCAAAAGTTTTACCAAAAATAACCATGCCAGATGTATTTCTATCTAATCTATTACATGCTGCTGGTGTAAATGTAAGTTCATTTTCTGGAACATATGCTCCCTTTGCATCTAGATATGAAAGGGTATAATCTGTAAGTGTTGCTTCTTTTCCATCAGCACTATCAGAATGTACTAAAATTCCTGGCCATTTCTCAACTACTACTAAATTATCATCTTCAAAACAAATCTTCATTCGTTTTGAATCAACTTTCATAAATTTATTGCTTTTATCTTCTTTTTTACTTTGTATGTATTTAATCTCTACTATGTCGCCTTCCTCTAAAAAATATTTTTCATTTTGTTTCTTCCCATTAACTCTTATGTCCTTTTTTCTTAACGCCTTAAATATAGCGCTTAATGGTACATCTTTTAATAACTTTCTTAGGAATTTATCTAATCTCTGTCCTGCTTCGTTTGGTCCAATTTCTATTTTCAAATATTATCACTCCGTTTTCCTTTAGTAAAACATTTTTTACTTATAAATTATATGATAAAAAATGTTATATTACAAACTAATAAATAAAATGTTTAATTACAGTATATAAATAACCATCCTATATGTCTATATAAACATTAAAGTTTAAGACTTAACACAGGATGGTTATACTAATTATTCTTACTTTACTTTGTTAAGAAATTAAATGCTGCCGCTACCTGAATAGCAACTCCGATCGGTAAACAATCTTCATCTATATTAAATAAATCACTATGTGCTGGATGTGTTGTATTTTTTTCTTTATTTCCTGATCCTAAGAAATAAAATGCTGATGGTCTTTCATTAGCAAAATATGCAAAGCTCTCAACACCCATTTTAGGTGCTTTTTGCTCTAATACATTTTCTTTTCCTATAACACTACTTGCACTTTCCATTAATAAGTCTACACAATCATCATCATTATATAGACAAGGATAACTTTCAAAAACTTCGACTTCAGCTTTGGCTCTAGACATTTCAGCAATTCCATTTACAATTTCATTTAATCTTCTAACTGCAAACTCCCTATCTTCTTTTGTCATAGTTCTAATCATTCCACTAAGCTTTGCTTCTCCTGGAATAATATTTTGTCCTGTTCCAGCATGAAGCATGCCTACTGTTACTACAGCTGGATTTACTGGAGCTATTTCTCTACTTACTATAGTTTGAAGTGCAAGTACTATATGGCTTGCAATTACAACTGGATCTACCGTTGTATGTGGTGATGCCCCATGACCACCTTGACCAGTTATTTTTATATTATAAGGATTTGATGCAGCATTAACTACACCTTTTTTTATCTTTATTGTTCCACATTCTGTCTCTTCATCTACATGAAGTCCAAATATACAATCAACCCTTGGATTTTCTAGTACCCCCTGTGTTATCATATGTGGTGCTCCACCTGTAGTTTCTTCTGCGGGCTCAAATAATAACTTAACTGTTCCAGAAAATTTATCTTTATATTTATTTAAAATTTTAGCTGCTCCCATAAGGATTGTTGTATGTGAATCATGTCCGCATGCATGCATTCTCCCAGGAATCTGAGATTTATATTCACAAGATTTCATATCTTGAATTGGAAGTGCATCAATATCGCCTCTTAATGCTACAACTTTACCTTCACCATCCTTAGTTCCTGTGATTATTCCACAAACTCCAGTTTTTGCAACTTCGATATATGGAATATTATTTTCCTTTAAGAATTCTTTTATAACTCCTGAAGTTCTTACTTCTTCAAACCCAAGTTCTGGATGCATGTGTAGATCTCTTCTTATGGCTATTAGTTCATCTTTGATTTCATTTGCTTCTTTATTAAAATTAATCATGTATATTCCTCTCTCTCTTTTTATACTTCCGTTTTCACATATTCCAATATAAAAATGTCATATTATTTTCTATTCTTAATGTTCATAGTCATTTCGCCTATTCCATATTCAGTAGTCATTTTTAATGCAATATCCGTTGGGTGAGATATGTCATTTTAAGTTCCAGTGGAAATTTTAGATTTAAAATCACTTTATTATATGAATTACGACCAGAATACTTCTATAACATCTCCATCTTTAATACTCGCAGTATAAGGAGTATTTTCTCCATTTAAAGTTATATTTATTGAACCTTTTGGTACTGTTAAATCAAAATCTATATAATCAAAAATATCAACTACTACATATTGTGCTTTTTCTTTCATTTTGATTTCTTCATTATTGACAATAACAGTTATTCCTCTATTTTCACTTATTTTATTTTTTAATTCTTCTAATTTTAATTTATCATCTTCATTATGATCTTCGTTCTTTTTTACTTCTTTCTCTTCAATATTAATATCATTTTTTACAACGTCATAAGAAGCTAATTCATTATCAATCACTTTGTTGACGTCATTTAATGAATCTTCTGGTAAAATTTCAGTCTCAGCTACTTTTTCATCTATTTCTATATTCACATCTCCCACATTATTAACTTCTTCAGTATTTTTTTTGAATATCTTATCCCCTTCTTTAATATCATACTCTTCTGGCAATAGATTTCCTTCTTCATTTAACAATTCTACATCTTCTCTGATAACATATTTCTTAAACTCTTTCAATCTAGAAGGTAAAAATACTTTTACATCATCATTATTTTTAATTATATATTCTAAATCTATTTCACAATCATTTACCATAATTACAGGTTCTACATTAATTATATCTCCATTTAAATATATACTCATAGAATCGATATCTCTTATATTATCAGCTAATTTAGGTTGTGCATCCTTACCATTTTGAGCATATTCAATATTAATCTTATCATTAATTCTAATTTCACTTTCTAATGCTGCTACTTCACCATTAATCTTAATAACTGCATTTTTCCCATAATCACCAAAAGCAATTCTTTTGCATCCATTATAAGTAAATCTAACGCTTTTACCATTTTTACTTATAAATAAGCTTGGATTGATTCCTGCTTGCAATACTACATCCATAACAGTATGATTGTGTGAATTAAATAAACTTATAGGTTCATCATTTAACATTACATCTATAAAATCATTTCCAAGACTTTTTATTGCAGTTAAAGCTATTCCAAGAACAGTTACACCTGCTGAGCCTAAACTATTATCAGATATACATTCAGTAACTGTACTTCTATCTTTTATACCTATTCTTTGAGGCGGTAAATTAAGTTTTTCAGACATCTGTTCAACTAAACCTGGAGTATGTGCTCCACCTCCAACTAAAAATACAGCACTAGGTGATTTATCACCATTTAACTCTACTATCTTTTTACATATTTCATCTGCTAATTTTTTTACTACAGTATATATTGATTTTAAAACTGATTCACTAGATACAGTATTCTCTAATCCCATTATATCCACATATGTTATTTCTTCATTATCCTTAATTGATCTTTTTATTCTTTCTGCAGTATTAAAGTCTACCAAATATTCCTGTACTATTGCTTCTGTTATTTCATCACCTGCAATTGGTACCATTCCATATGCTGAAATGGTTTCTTTTGAACTTATAGCTATATCTGAAGTTCCTGCCCCTATATCTACTAATCCTATATTTAACAGCCTCAAATTTTTAGGAACTGCTGCTTCCATTGCAGCTATTGGTTCTAATGTTAAATTGCTCACTTTTAAATTTATTTTATTCATTACTGAATAAAGTGAATCAATTACAGATCTAGGTAAAAATGTTGCTATTACTTCTGTTCCAATATTTTCACCCTTTTGGCCAATTAAGTTTGCTATTAAGTAGCCATTTAAATAATAATTTTTAACTGAATACCCAACACAATATAATTTTCCTTCTGATGTCTTATTAATTTCTTCTTCTGCTTTTTTTACAGCACTTAATTCAAGAGTTCTAACTATCTCTTTATTAACTTCATTTTCATCATCACTTATGTCAAGTTCAGCATTACTATTAATTGTTCTTAAAAATCTACCTGCTGCAGCAATTGAAACTTCTGTAAGCTTAATGCCTATTTCTTTCTCAATGGCATCTTTTACTTTCAATGCTACTTGTGCTACTAAATTTACATCATGAATTTGACCATCCACCATAGCCCTTTCTTCATGCTCTAAATATTTTTCACAAACTACTTGAAATTTTTTATCTTTAATTATCCCTACTGTTCCTATAATAGAACGAGTACCTATATCCAAAGAGAAAATTATATCTTTTTCATTAAAATTACTTAAATTCATAAAACTCTCCCTACTTCTATAATATATAAACCTTATTATAAATTATATATTATAAGACATTTACATACAATGATTTAGAAAATTACTTTAGTTTTTTTATCTATATTTAATGCAAAAATATAGTTACTTTTTATTTATTAAGAATTTATTATATTTTTCATAAAGCAATTTTAAATTGCTTTTATTTATTGTAAAATATTTATATAAAGCATTTGTTCAGGAGGTGTTGAAAATGTTTACCAAAATATCTAATATTGAATGGATTAATTATATTGAATCAAATAAAGATGATATTATATCATTTGACTATTCTACATTAAGAAAAGACATTCCTGATGGCTTAATTAAAGGTACTGTTAATTTTAAATTTTCTCGTAAAATGTTATTAGAAGGTTTGAAAAATTTAAAATCATATAAAAAAATAATCAATTCATCACCTGGAAAATATGAATTTATAAATGATAATATCTCCAGTGATAATACTTATAAAATACTCTATCTCCAAATTCATAACGTGTTAGCTAGAAATAAAAAAACTAAGCTTTTTAGCACAGAAACTTGGAAGTTACTTATAATATCTCATGATTTTTTAGTCAATCAGTATTACACTGCACGTGAAAGAGAATGTTTAGAAATGCTACTATATGATAATCCTATGCTTGATAAGGATTGTCTAATTGCATTATTTAATAGTATAAAGAATAGTTATGATGTAAGAAAGAATAATATCACACTTGAAGAAACAATAAAAAAACATCTATATTAACATAAATAAAAATAGGACAAATATTAGATTGTCCTATTTTTGTTTTACTAATTTTTTAGCTTCATCTAGTTTTTTCACATAATACTCATTACTTTTTAATGCTTCAACTGAAATATCTTCTACCTTCTTCAAAATATCACCTTACTTTACATTTTTATAATATGATATTTTATCATCATATAGATTGTTAAATCAATAGCAATATATTCTATATAAGCTTTCTTAATTTTAAATATACTTGCATTAATAAAATTTTAATTTTATTGACATAATACTGTAACACTAGATAGATAAAATAGTTCTTGTAAAGTTGTTACAGAACAATTTTATGTTTTCATTATTGTCCCTATAATAAATCAGTATTCAGAGTAACTTATATCCCCTAAATTAAGTTACTCTTTTAATTTTTTATACCTTATTAACTAATCCATTATCAACTAGTACCTTTAAAGAAAAACTTCTAACTTCTCCATCATCAAATCTTATAGTAGCCTTATCTTTTTCAAGTTCTTCAATAATTCCAGTTCCATAAGTTTTATGAGTTATTCTTCTTCCTATTTCATATCCATAAGTATCTACTGGCAAATCATTAAATCCACCTTCTATTATAAATCTCGAAATATCTTTAAACTGACCTTTTCTATTTCTTGGTGAGAATAAATAAAGCTCATCTATTGCACGGGTAATTCCAACATAGAATAATCTTCTCTCTTCTTCTATGTTTGTATCCTTGCTTGATGAATGTGGGATAGTATCTTCACAGCAGTTTATTATATAAACATTTTTAAATTCCATTCCTTTTACGCCATGAATTGTGCTTAATATAACCCCTTCCCTATCTTTTTTCTTTTTACTTTCCTCAATACTTTCTTTAACTTCATCTACATGTGCTAAAAATTCAAATATAGTTTTATAACCTTCCGCTGCTACTTTAAATTCTTCAATAATATCCTCTAGATCATCCAAACTCTGTCCAAATTTTTGTGAATATTCTCTTAAGTGGTCAATATATCCTAAATCCATAACAATATATGAAATAGCTGATGATAACGAAATTTTATTAAGATAATTTATATCTTTTCTAAGCTCATCTATTTTTTTCTTTTGAAATGGCGGCGTATCTTCTTTATCTATTATAATATCAAAAGGACTTTCTTCTTTAAAATAATTATTTAAATAGGCTATATTTGATTTACTCATATATCTAAATGGTTTATTTATTATTTGAATAAAACTCTTTTTATCAAAATTGTTTACACTTAACTTTAAGTAAGCTATTATATCTTTACATATAAAATGTTCAAAAAAATTATATTCACGATCCAATAAAGTAAATGGAATCTTTCTTCTTGTCAGTACATCAATAGCATTCATAGATTCCATATTGGTTCTATATAAAATTGCATTTTTCTCATATGGTATTCCTAGCTTTTTATTTTCTTCTATAATATCAGCCAGCTTTTCAGCCTGCATTTTTTCATTATACGTATTAAACCATTTTATAATTCCTAACTCTTCTCTATTAAAATAAATTTCTTTATTATTTCTTGCTTTATTAAATTTTATTAATTTTTTAGAGCTTTCAACTATATTTTGCTTACTTCTATAATTAACTGATAAATAGTATTTCTTTGCATCGCCAAATATCTCATCAAAAGATACCATATATTCTGGCTTAGATCCCCTAAATGAATAAATGCATTGATCTTCATCCCCTACCGCAAAAAGAGAATTCTCATGGCCTTCATTTATTATTTTTAAAAATTCTATTTGCATCTCATCACAATCTTGAAACTCATCTACTAGTATATATTTAAATAATTTTTGGTATGCTGAGCATAGATTCTTATTGCTTTTTAAAAGTTCTAAGACTTTAATGCATAAATCATCAAAATCATACTTATTATTTTCTTTCTTATATCCTTCATATGTTTCTAAAATTTCCTCAAATATTTCTTTTGAAATAGAAGCTTTAAATTCATTTAACGGTAATCTTGATGTTTTATATAAGGAAATATTATTTATTGCTTCTTTTACTTTATCCTCACTTACTTCATCAAAATATTTATTCAAAATATTACTTACTATTTTATGTACAATACCTCCATCTATAATATCTATATTACCTCCTGTTTTTAAGAGCATCTTATAAAACAGTCCATGAAACGTTCCAAAGAATGGTGCTGTCGTTGTATTAAATTTATCAAAGTAACGTTTTTTCATATTTAATGCTGCAGCTTTAGTAAAAGTTATTACTATAATATTTTTATCCAATATATTTTTTTGTTTCACTAAATAATTAACTCTATTTATTATTACTGTTGTTTTTCCAGAACCCGGTGCTGCAACTATTAAAGCATTTTTTTCTTCTGCTTTTACAGAACTTTCTTGATATTCATCAAGATTATACCCCATCATCATTCCTCTTTTCTCTTTGAGTTTATCTATTATACATTAAATTATTAAAATTTATTTCCACTATTGCAATTAGCTATACTAAAATTCATTATATTCATTTATTTCACCTAGCCTTTAGCAACTCTATTGTAATGTAAGTGTTATAGTTGTACAATAGTTTTGTATATTTTATATACAGATATAAATATTATGATTGCTAGAATAATGAGATTTAATTTTATGATTTCTTGTAATTTAAAAAGGAGCTTATTTATGAATAATTCAAAATTTGATGTAAAAAACGAAAGAAATTTAACAATGTTAGTTGATTTTTATGAATTAACAATGGGAAATGGTTATTATAATAAAGGTTTAAAAGATAAAATAGCTTACTTTGATATGTTCTTTAGAAGAGTTCCAGATGGCGGTGGATACTGCATAATGGCTGGTGTTGAACAATTAATTGAATACTTAAAGAGCCTTGAATTTACCGATGAGGATATAAATTATTTAAGAAATAAAAATCTTTTTTCAGAAGACTTTCTTGATTATTTAAAAGATTTTAAATTTAGCTGTGATGTCTGGGCTGTTCCAGAAGGATATCCTGTATTTCCAAATGAACCACTTGTAACAGTTAGAGGTCCTGTAATTCAAGCTCAATTTATTGAAACAATGATTCTTTTAACTATAAACCATCAAACTTTGATTGCTACTAAAGCCCATAGAATATGCAGAGCTGCAGAAGGTCGTCCTGTAATGGAATTTGGATCAAGACGTGCTCAAGGATATGATGGTGCTATTTATGGAGCAAGAGCTGCCATAATAGGTGGATGTAATTCAACTGCATGTACATTATCTGACAGAATGTTTAATATTCCTGCAGTTGGTACAATGGCTCATAGCTGGGTTCAGCTATTTGATACTGAATATGAAGCATTTAAAACATGGTCAGAAATTTATCCTGATGAGTGTGTACTTCTTATTGATACATATAACGTAATAAAATCTGGTTTACCTAATGCAATAAAAGTATTTGACGAAGTATTAAAGCCTCTTGGAAAAAGACCTAAGGGAATTAGGATTGATTCAGGAGATATAACTTATTTAACAAAAAAATGTAGATCTATTCTTGATGAAGCTGGATATGAAGATTGTAAAATTATAATTTCTAACTCTCTTGATGAACACATAATAAAAGATGTCCTAGATCAAGGCGCATGCATAGATTCATTTGGTGTTGGTGAAAGATTAATAACAGCTAAATCAGAACCTGTTTTCGGCGGAGTTTATAAACTAGTTGCATTAGATGAAGCTAACGAAATAGTACCAAAGATTAAAATAAGTGAAAATGATGAGAAAATAACTAATCCAGGATTTAAAAAGATTGTGAGAATTTTCGACAAAAAATCAAATAAAGCTCTTGCCGATTTAATTGCATTAAGAGATGAAAAAATTGATGAAAATAAGCCACTAACTCTATTTAACCCTATTCATACTTGGAAGAGAAAGACATTAAAAAATTACTACATTAAAGATCTCCAAGTACAAATATTCGAGCAAGGCAAATGTGTTTATGAATCTCCTAGTGTATTAGACATAAAAGAATTTTCTAAAAAAGAAACTGACAGATTATGGTCAGAAGTTTTAAGATTTGAAAATCCTCATACTTATTATGTCGATTTATCTCAAAATTTATGGACATTAAAACAATCATTGCTTCATAAATATACAAGTACATTTGAAAATCAAGAAGAATAAATATTAGTATAAAAAAGCCTCTCTGAAACCATATAACAGAGAGGTTTTTTTAATTAAGTTCTTTAATATCCTACTTTTAAATTTCTTTCATCTTCATATATGGATATGTTCATGAAATCATATTCGTTTTTCATTATTCCTTTTATATCAATATTATTATCAAATGAACATTCACAGAAAATACAGCGTTCATCAGAATCCATATTTGAATTCTTATTAATCATCGGACATTCTGAATTGCATTCTACTTTTTCCTTTTGTGTAGACCAAAATGGACATTTTCTCATATACCCCACCCTTTTCATTTATTCATGTGAAAATTATGGTTACATTATATTACATTTGTTTATATTTGTAAAGGTTTCATATCAAATTTTACTAAATCTTTTATATTTTTTAATAATTATTTAATTTTTTACATAAAATAATTTTTATCACCTAGAATCTAATTATAAAAAATTTATCTAATCAAATATACTCAAATATAATATTATATACATGTCCATAAAAGGTAGAGTTCTTGAATATTTTAAATAATCACTTTTTCGATTCACCATTATTTTTTACTACTGATATATTTATTATTTCATTTTGAAAAGCTCTTAACAATGCTTTTTCTAGGACTTTTTCTTTATCAAAGTTTTCTATATCTCTACATTCTGAAAATACCTTGTTTTTTTCACCTTTAAAATTCTTATAAGTTAATGTTATATATGGCTTATCATACTCTACATTAAGTATCTTTATTCCCCATGAAATCTTAGCAAAATCCCCCTCAACAGATAGTTTTGTTAATTCTTTTAGCCTTTTATTATCCTTACTAGGATCATTAACTATTATTAATTCATCTCCAACTTTATATTTACTCATTAAAAACGCCTCCCAATATAAATTTTAGGTATAAACTAAAGTTGATTGCAATTTATAATACCGCATATAATAAGAAAAAAATAAATTATGACAATGAACCTTTTTCTTATTATATATATATTATATTTCATTTTTTCTGTTTTGTTAATAAATTAACAACTTTTAAATAAAATTTTTAAGGTTATTTGTGAAAAATCTTATCTAGTATCTAATACATTTTTATATATTTTACAATATTTTATAAATAATAATAATGCAATATATTAATAAATAGTTATTATTATTTAATATTTTAATAAATAATAATAACTATTTATTAATATAACTAATTATTTTTATTGACTATACTTATATATTTATATTATAATTTATTATATAAATATAATTATAGTGAGGTGATGAGAATGGATACTATAGCTTCTATTTTTAAAGAAAAAAAGCTAAAATTGACCCCACAAAGACTTTCTGTATATAAGTATCTAATTGGTACCAATTCACACCCATCTGCAGATAAAATATATACAGATATGCATGAGCAATACCCAACTATGAGCTTAGCTACAGTCTATAAGTCTTTGAAAACACTAGCTGATGTTGGTTTAATACAAGAAATAAATGTTGGTGAAGGCAACTTTAGATATGATGCAAATGTACATCCACATCCACATTTACAATGTTTAGGATGTAGTAAAGTTGAAGATTTTAAAAATTTATCTCTTGATAATCTTAATGAATTAGCCGAAACCAATAGTGATTATAAAATAATGTCAAATCAAGTTTATTTTTATGGATACTGCAAGGAGTGCCAATAATATCTTTATAGGGACTATAACTTTAGTAAAATTTATTTATTGAAGCTATAGTTCTTTTCTTTTTACTTCTATGTATCACATATATCATCATATAATTTAATGAGGTGATACATAATGAAAATACTAATTATTAAAAAGAAATTTGCTATTAATATAATTTTTACTTTATTTTTAATTATTTTATCTATAGTAATATTTACTCTTACATCAGAAAAATTTGAAACAACGCAAACCATTTATCCATTAGATATAAATGAAAATTCTAAGTATGATTTAACTGGTGATGGAAAAGAAGATACACTTCAAATGATAAATGGACAAAATAAAATTGATTACAATATAAAATCTTATGGAGATGATTATTTTCTTTCAAAAAAAGTTCCTGATAAACTACTCTTTACCACTAATAATCATTGGAAACCAACTGTATTCATTCATGATTTATCAAGAGATAAAATACCTGAAATACTTCTTCAGGGCTCAAAAAATAACAAAAGCATTTCTTATTTATTTCATTGGAATGGAGAAGATTTTTCTCTAGTTACATCAACTGAAAAAAACATTTTAGGCATACTTGATTCTAAGAACAGTAAAACTCCACAACTTTACTCAATTGATTCTAAAAATGGTATATCTTCATTAGAAAGTTCCATGGTTATTAATAATGATATACTAAATACTTCCAAAGATAACAATAATATTCCTAGCCTTGATAGTGTAATTAAATTTATAAATCTAGTTGAATATAATTATGTTGTTGATGAGTTACCCGATATATTCACGAGTGGAATTAATAGTAACGAATTATCTTTATTATGGAACTTGGATAAAGATAATTATTCATATGCATTTCAAAATGCATTCTTTTATGATTATAAATGGGATGCCAATGGCGATCCAACTAATATAAAATGGAGGCTATCTTTTGAAAAAAATGCTTTAAAGGGAAGTGAAGGCAATAAAGATGAGATTATAATTTTTCTTGATGTAAAAAAAGATTCTTCTTTGTATAAGATAACTAGCATAAAAAAATCAAAATAATTAATAATAAATAAGGCCGCAAAATGCGGCCTAAAAGGGGGATGGGGGGGTTGCTTAATTAAATAAGCTGTAAATTATACTTCTTATTTAAATTCAGCATGTAGGAGAGTACTTTCTCCGTTACATTAATAGTATTGACAATTTCTTTATTTATATACATTAAAAAATATTTTTATTTATATATTAATTTATTTTATATTAAATATCGTTAAATCCTCCATTCATGTATAATTCTATCATTTTATCTATAAGCTTTACTCTTTCTGGGTGAACACAATTTCTTAGATGATGCAAAAACTCTAAATTTTCATCATCTCTATTATTGCTTTTATCCCTATGTTTCTTACTACTTCTCTTTCCCGATTCCTTTTTTTCAGTTGTCATAGCACTCATATCCTCAATATCTTCTTCATTTTCAGCACCGTTTTCCATATCCATATCATTAATATTATCTAAACTTCCTACTTCATTCATCATATTAATATTATTCATACCATTTCCACTACCTGCTGGATTCATATTACCGATTCCATTATTATTTCCAAAATTTAATCCTGCCATCTTAGCTAATGGTTCCAAGTTTCCCAAATTAAAACCATTAGTATTCATTGAAGATAACATATTTCCTATATTCCTCATATCAACATTTCCGCCAAGCAATCCCATTAATTGAAAAGGATCTATTCCAAAAGGATTATTATTCATATTATTTATATTATTCATATTGTTATTATTATTCATATTATTTCTATTCTCTGGTGAAGGTTCCCGATTCCTATGTTTATGTTTAGCCATTAAAAATCCTCCCATTTATAACTTACCTATTTCTAGTATATGCATATGTACTTAAAAGTGTTATAAAATTGGATATTTTTTTGGAGGACCATCGGTCCTCCACCTATTATTTTAGCAGCAACAGCTATTTCCTGCTCCATTGCATCCTGCATTAAAGAAGCATCCACCAAATAATATAAATAGTAAGATAATTAAATAAGATGAACCACAATTTAATAATCCTGATCCACAAGCTATTAATAAGAATATAATTGGTGCTAAACCGCCACCACCACAGCCGCCTAATAATCCTCCAGTTCCTCCATAGGAGTTGTTGTTATTACAACAGCAAGGTGTTTCACAGCAGCAGCTATCACACATTTTCTCACAGCAGCAGTCATTACATTTTCTCTTCTTTTTAGACATATTTATCTCTCCTTCCTAAAAATTCAGAATATTAATTAAGCTAAACCTGTACCTGCAAAATTACCTAATCCACCGCATCCGCCGCCGAAGCCGCCGAAGCCGCCAAAACTACCATTGCAAAGGAATAAGATTACTAATAAGAATAAATAAGCACTACAGTTTCCTAATAATCCACCGCCCCACCATGAGCCATTATTATTGTTATATCCTGAGTTGTTATTACAGCAGCAGCAGTCTTTCTTACAGCATGAGTCACATGAGTTACAGCAGCAATTATTGTTTCTATTATTGTTGTATCCTCCACCTAGAAACCCATTTCCACATCCACAATAGAATAATATTAATAAAATCCAAATCCAAGCATTAAATCCGCATCCACCGCCTATTACAGGTGGAAATCCTGTGTTAGCATTATTAGTGCTTCCGCTAAAGCAGCAACAATCACTAGTTGAAGTTGATTCACTTGAAGTATCATCGCATGAATTTAAACCATTTAGGATATCATTCATCTCCATATTTGTTCCTCCTTGGAAATATTTTTGTTTTTATACTATATACTATTCTTCAGCTGATTTTTTGACACATTTTTTTATTTTTTTAATAGCGTATTGTTTTTAGTATATAGCCTAATATTATAGTATTATTTTCTGTCTTTTTAGTTCTTATCTGATATGAAAAAAGCAAAAAAATTTTCAGCATTTTTATATGACGAATTATCGAGCTAAGTGTTGCAATTAGCTTGACATTTTCTCATATAATAAAAAGACTGAGATTTTAAAATCTCAGTCTTTTCCTTTAATTCCTCAATGTATTTAGTCTATATTTGTTGCATATTCTAAGAAAAGATTATCAATTAAAGTTTCAGTTCCTTTCTTTGTTAAAGAAGAAAAGAAGTACAACTTATCTTCTACTCTTAACTTTAATGTATCTCTAATTACTTTTTCATTCTTTTTAAATTCAGAATTTTTAAGTTTATCACTTTTTGTAGCTACAACTACACAATCATATCCAAAATGCTTTATCCAATCATACATCATTATATCATCTTCAGTAGGTTTATGTCTTGAATCCACCAATAATACAATTCTTTTTAACTGCTCTCTATCGCTTAGATAAGTCTCTATAACTTTTCCCCATGATTCTTTCTCACTTTTTGAAACTTTCGCATATCCATATCCAGGTAAATCAACCAAATAAAAATCATTATTGATTAAAAAGAAATTTACTAATCTTGTTTTTCCAGGAGTTTGACTAACTTTTGCTAATTTCTTTCTATTAGTTAGCGAATTTATTATTGAGCTTTTACCTACATTTGATCTTCCAACAAAAGCTATTTCATTTCTATTATCTTCTGGATATTGACTTCTTTTTACTGCTGAGGTTATAAATTCTGATTGTTTAATTCTCATTATTATCCTCTCCAATTAATGCATTATTTAATACCTCATTTACTTCTTCTGCAGGTATGATGTTTAAGCTGCTTCTAATTGAATGTGGTATCTTATCTATATCTTTCTCATTTTCTTTAGGAATTATTATTGTATCTAAGCCAGCTCTATAAGCTGCTAATGATTTTTCCTTTAATCCACCAATAGGGAGAACTCTTCCCGTTAATGTAACTTCACCTGTCATAGCAACATTATGTCTAACCTTCTTACCTGACAATGCAGATACAAGTGCAGTTACCATAGTAACCCCAGCTGATGGCCCATCTTTTGGAACAGCTCCTTCTGGAGCATGAATGTGTATATCTTTATCTTTATAGAAATTATCTTTTATTCCAAATTTATTAGCATTTGCTCTCACATAGCTATATGCTGTTTTAGCTGATTCCTGCATTACTTCTCCAAGCTTCCCAGTTAGTTCAAGCTTTCCATTTCCAGACATAACCATTGCTTCTATAGGCAATGTATCTCCACCATAAGCAGTCCATGCCATTCCATTTACAACTCCAATTTTATCTAACTTATCAATCTTATCAAAGTCAAACAATCTTTTTCCTAATAGCTCTTCAACTTTTTTCTTATTTATAGATATTTTTTCTTTATTTGATTTTAATATTTCAGCTAATGCTTTTCTTATAAGTGAACTTAGCTTTCTTTCAAGTCCACGCACACCTGATTCTCTAGTATATCCTTCAATAACTTCTTTTATTGCAGAATCCTTAATATCAATTAACTTTCTATCTATATCTAAATCATCTAGAATTTTATTTATTAGATGGTTTTTAGCAATATTAAATTTTTCTTCATATGTGTATCCTGTTACTTCGATTACTTCCATTCTATCTAAAAGCGGTCTTGGTATAGTATCTAATGTATTAGCTGTTGCTATAAACATAGCTCTTGATAAATTCATAGGTATTTCTAGGTACGAATCTCTAAAATCCTTATTTTGTTCATTATCCAATATTTCTAATAATGCATCAGAAGGATCACCTTTATAGTCAGAGTTTATTTTATCTATTTCATCAAATAAAATTAATGGATTCATTGTTTTTGACTCTTTTAATGCATAAGCTATTCTTCCTGGAATAGCTCCAACATAAGTTTTTCTATGCCCTCTAATTTCCGCTTCGTCTCTCATTCCGCCAAGAGATATTCTTGAATATTTTCTGTTAATAGCTTTTGCTATTGATCTTGCTATAGATGTCTTACCTACTCCTGGAGGACCAACAAGACATAATATAGGTCCTTTTTGAGATTTACTAAATTTCTTTACTGCTAAGTATTCTATAACTCTATCTTTAACATCATCTAATCCATAATGTTCATCATCTAAGACCTCTCTTGCTTTAACAACATCTATAGATTCTTTACTATATTTTCCCCATGGAATATCAAGCACCCAGTCAAGGTATGTTCTTATAACATTAGCTTCTGATGAAGATAAGCTCATATTTTTAAGTCTTAAAAGTTCATTGCTTAGCTTTTCCTTACCTTCTTTTGTAAGCTTACTCTTATCAATTCTTTCTTTATATTTTTCTAGCTGATTTTGTTCTGTTTCATCTTCTCCAAGTTCCTCTTGAATTGCTTTCAATTGCTCTCTTAGATAATATTCTTTTTGTTCTTTACTGACTTTATTTTTAACTTTTCCTTCAAGCTTCTTTTGAAGCGCTGCTATAGATATTTCTATCTTTAGTCTTTCCAGTATCTTTTCAATTCTAGTCTTTATATCTAAAATTTCAAGAATTTCCTGTTTAACTTTTTCATCAGTAAGAGCATATGAAGCTATCATATCAACAAATTCTTCTGGCTTTTCTAAAGGTTCAATTGCTTTCAATGCTTCTAAATAGCTTTCATTAGTAAGCTTTACAAGCTTTATAAATTCTTTATCTAAATACTTTATATAAGCTTCTAATTTTTCATCTCTAACTATTTCTACATTTATTTCCTCTACAGAAACTTTAATATAATCTTTCTCTTCATCTATATATTCAGTAATCTTACCTCTTACTTTTCCCTCTACAAGAACTCTTATAGAATTATCATTCATTTTGAGTATTTGTTTTATTTTACATATAGTTCCTATAGTATATATATCATCTTTACTTGGATCTTCAATGGCTGAATCTTTTTGTGCTGCAAGAAATACTTCCTGCTCTTCTAACATGGCTTGTTCAATAGCCGCTATTGATTTTTCTCTTCCAACATCAAAATGTACTACTACACTAGGAAAAACAGTTAACCCTCTTAGAGGAATTAAAGGAATTGTATATAACTTTTTCATCTTACTATTTCCCCCCATTCATTATTTCCTTAATTATTCGGACCTATCTAGTATACACATATTAATAACTTTTTTCAATAATACCAAAGAATAAAAACTTACTATTTTAGTATGATTTTTCAATATGCGTGTCTATGGCGTTTTTTAGCATTTATTTCTAATAAGAGGTTAGTTTATAAAATAAACTAACCTCTTATTTATATTTTACTACAATATTATTAATTCTCCAAATTATTATTGCCTTCTGCAAGTAATATTTCTCTATTAACAGTATTTAAATCTTCTTTTAGCGAATACCTAATAACATCTGTAAAATATGATACTGGAATTATTTCAATATCACCAATGTCATGTAATGATTCATCATAATTTTCTTTTGGAATTATTACTCTTTTTACACCAGCTTTTAATGCAGCAGATATCTTAGCTTTTACTCCTCCAATTGCTTTAACTGATCCTAATATTCCTATTTCTCCTGTCATTGCAACAAATCTATCAACTTTTGATCTTGTTATTGCACTATATATTGCTGTTGCAATACTTATTCCAGCTGATGGTCCATCTATAGGCATTCCGCCTGAAATATTTACATGAATATCATACTTTTCAGTACACAATCCAAATAAGTTATCTAATACAGTAAGAACATTTTGGACAGATGAATATGCTGTACTTTTCATTTTTATCTTTTTATTATTATTTGTTATTTCTTCTTCTTCAACAATACCTGTTATTTTTATTTCTCCTCTTCTATTTTTAACCTCTTTTACACTAACCTCAAGAGGCATTAAAATACCAATATTAGCCCCATATACAGCTAACCCATTAACAACACCTACTTTAGAGTTATTTGGAATGCTATTACATACTATTTTATTGTATTGGCCATTTTCTAATACCCACTTTACATCAACCAATTGTATTTCCTGCCTATCTTCATTTATAGCCACACCTGATGCAAGTTGAATTAAATTTATTACTTCTCTTCCATTAGTGCAGTATTTACTTACTTCTCTTACACCTTCGTCACTTATATTTAATCCAACTTTTTTTACAGAATTTATAGCAATCTTTTCTATTTCTTCTGGAAGTAATGCTCTAAAAAATATTTCTACACACCTTGATCTAATAGCAGGTATTATTTCTTCTGGCGATCTTGTTGTTGCACCTATTAATCTAAAATCAGCTGGTAATCCATTATCAAATACTTCTTTTATGTATTTTGGCATATTAGGATCATCAGCATTATAGTATGCACTGTCTAAAAAGACTTTTCTATCTTCTAGAACTTTTAGTAGCTTATTTAATTCAATTGGATGTAGTTCACCTATTTCATCAAGAAATAATACGCCTCCATGTGCCTTTGTCACAGCTCCTGGCTTTGGTTGAGGTATCCCAGCAACACCAAGTGAACCTGCACCTTGATAAATAGGATCATGTACTGATCCTATTAACGGATCCGCTATACCCCTTTCATCAAATCGTAGTGTTGTTGCATCTATCTCAATAAACTTTGATGTAGCTGTAAAAGGTGATACTTTATTCTTTTTTGCTTCTTCTAATACCAATCTAGCGGCAGCGGTTTTCCCCACTCCTGGAGGCCCATATATTATAACATGCTGAGGATTTGGCCCACAAAGTGCAGCTTTTAATGCTTTAATACCTTTTTCTTGACCTATTACTTCATCAAAACTGGTTGGTCTGCTTTTTTCTGTAAGCGGTTCGGTTAATTTTATTTTTCTCATTTTATTTAAATTATCTAATTCTTTATTCTTACTATCAATATATGTAGATGTTTTGTTCACCTTAGGTTTACTTGAGTTATTTATTACACATATCATTACTATAATAAGAACAAATTGAAAAATTAATACTACTTCATTCATTATTGCTTAAGTATACTTTTTAAGCATACTTTTCCTCCCTTCCAAAAATCATCTTGAAAGTAGTATGTGTATATATATTGATAAATATTCCTTAAATTATATATAATTCTATGAAGGTATAATTTTTCTTTTATATTTTTTCAAATGATTAAATAGAATTCTACAACAATGTAATTTACCAAATAATAAAATCTCCAAAGATTAATAAAATCTTTGGAGATTAAAAAACTAAGCAGTTTCAACTTCTTTTTTTGATCTTGGCTTAACTAATGAAGGTCTAGTTTTACCTTCTTCTAGTCTTTCTATTTCTGGTTCCTTTTTATCTTTAATAGCTTCTTTATTTATTGTAACTTTAGTTATCGTTTTATCAGAAGGTATCTCATACATTATTTCATTCATTATATCTTCAATTATAGCTCTTAACCCTCTGGCACCTGTTTGCCTGCTGATAGCTTCAGCTGCAATAGCTTCTAAAGATTCATCATTAAACTCAAGCTTAACATCATCAAGTTCAAACAACTTTTTGTATTGTTTAACAAGAGCGTTCTTAGGCTTAGTTAATATTTCAATTAATGCAGCTTTATCTAATGATTCCAATGTTACAAGTATTGGAAGTCTTCCAACAAATTCAGGAATCAATCCAAATTTCAATAAATCAGCTGGCATAATTTCTTTTAAAAGACTTCCAACATCTTTTTCATGTTTACCTTGGATTTCTGCACCAAATCCCATAGAACTTTTTCTTGTTCTATTTTCGATTATTTTATCTACTCCATCAAATGCACCACCACAAATAAATAATATATTAGATGTATTTATTTGAATGAATTCTTGATGAGGATGCTTTCTTCCGCCTTGAGGTGGAACAGATGCAACAGTACCTTCTAGTATTTTTAATAAAGCTTGTTGTACACCTTCTCCAGATACATCTCTTGTTATAGATGGATTTTCAGATTTTCTTGCAATCTTATCTATTTCATCTATATATATTATTCCTCTTTCAGCTTTTTCAACATCATAATCTGCACTTTGAATTAATTTTAAAAGTATATTTTCAACATCTTCTCCAACATAACCTGCTTCAGTTAAAGTTGTAGCATCTGCAATTGCAAATGGTACATTTAAAAATTTAGCTAATGTTTGAGCTAGTAATGTTTTACCTGAACCTGTTGGACCAAGTAATAAAATATTACTTTTTGATAATTCTACATCACCATCATCTTTATTAGTATTTATTCTCTTATAATGATTATAAACAGCTACTGCTAAAGATTTTTTAGCTCTATCTTGACCTACTACATAAGAATCTAAGTATTCCTTAATCTCATATGGTTTTGGTAAACTCTTTGGATCAAAGTCCGGAGCTTCTTGGAATTCATCTGCTATTATTTCTGAACATAAATCAATACATTCATCACAGATGTATACTCCTGGTCCTGCTATTAACCTTTTTACTTGTTCTTGTGTCTTACCACAAAAAGAACATTTTAGTTGTTTTTTATCGTCATATTTAGCCATAAACTCACCTCACTTAATCTAAGTAATGAAATACTAATCTTCCTTCTTTTCTACTTTATGACTAGTTATAATCTCATCTATTAATCCATATTCCTTTGCTTCATCAGCACTCATGAAATTATCTCTTTCAACATCAGCATTTATTACTTCTAAAGGCTTACCAGTATTTTCACTATATATTTTGTTTAATTTTTCTTTCATTTTTATAATTCTCTTAGCATGTATTTCAAAATCAGTTGCTTGACCTTGGAATCCACCTAATGGTTGATGTATCATAACTTCCGCATTTGGAGTAGCATATCTTTTCCCTTTAGCTCCACTCATAAGAAGGAATGATCCCATTGATGCAGCCATACCAATACATATAGTTGATACGTCACACTTTATATATTGCATAGTATCATATATTGCCATCCCTGCTGTGATTGATCCACCCGGACTGTTTATATATAAATATATATCTTTATCAGGATCTTCACTTTCTAAAAATAATAGCTGTGCCACAATTAAGTTAGCGCTATCATCATTTACTTCTCCACTTAACATTATTATTCTTTCTTTTAATAATCTTGAAAAAATATCGTAAGAACGTTCACCTCTGCTGGTTTGTTCTACTACCATAGGTACTAAACTCATTTAAATCCTCCCTTTTTTCACCTCAATAATTTTAAATTCATTTTACTTATAATTATATAGGTTTTTAGTTTATTTGTTAATGCTTATTTGAAATAATTGCCAGAAAACTTTTTTCTGGCAATTATTAAAGCATTTTTCTATTTTAATGTATACTACTTACTATTTACAAGCATCTTTAATGAATTTTAAAGTGTTTTCAATAACAAGATCTTTTTCTATCATAGGCTTCTGAGCTTTAACTAAAATGTCTGCCATTTTTTCTGGATCTTTTGGTCCATACATTTTACCAAGTTCTAATGCTCTTTCTTTAACTTCTTCATCTGTTGCCTTTATTTCTTCAGCGTTTGCTATAGCTTCAAGAACTAAATCAGCTTTAACTTTTCTTTCAGCATTTTCTTTCATAAAATCTCTCATTTTATCAACAGTGTTACCTGTAAATTCCATATATTGATCTAAACTTAAACCTTGATATTTTAATCTTCCTTCTAAGTCTTTCATCATAGCATCAATTTCTTTTGAAATCATAGCTTCTGGAACATCCATCTTTGAGTTTTCAATTATTGCTGTTATTACAGCTTCTTCAAATTCTCTTTCAGCTTTATCATTATTGCTCTTTTCTAAGTTTTTCTTTATGTTTTCTTTTAATTCAGCTAAGCTTTCAACAGCTGATACATCTTTAGCAAATTCATCATCTAATTCTGGTAATTCTTTAACTTTTATTCCTTTAACTTCAACTTCGAATTTTGCTGGCTTTCCGTTTAATTCATCTCTTCCATAGTTTTCTGGGAAGCTAACATTAACATCTTTCTTATCTCCCACTTTTAAACCTATAAGTTGATCTTCAAAGTTATCTATGAAAGTACCTGAACCTATTTCTAAAGAATAATCATTTCCTTCTCCACCGTCAAATGCAACATCATCTATAAATCCTTTGAAATCTATAACTGCTATGTCACCTTTTTCTATAGTAGCTCCTTCAGCTTTTTCTTCAACTCTTGCATTCTTTTCTCTCATGTCATTTATTTGTTTTTCAACTTCAGCTTCTTCAACTTCATAAACTGGTTTCTTTATATCTAAACCTTTATATTCACCTAATTCGATTTCAGGATAAACAGTAACTGTTGCAGTGTAAACAAACTCTTTTCCTTCACCTAATTCCACTATATCTATCTTTGGATAATCTACTGGTCTTATATTCTCAGTAGTTAAAGCTTCTCCATATGATTCATCAATTGCAAAGTTAATAGCATCATCATAGAATACTTCTACTCCATAGAACTTTTTAACCATTGCCATTGGAACTTTACCTTTTCTAAACCCTGGTATATTATATCTTGTTTTATTCTTATTATATGCTTTTGTTAATGCTGCGTTAAATTTTTCTGCTTCCACAGTTATTTCTAACTTTACAACATTTGTTTCTATTTTTTCCACTTTAGCTTTCATTTTATTCTTTCCTCCTAAAATAGTATGCATCTAATTTAACTAGGTTATTATACCATAAACCTTTAAATTTTATCAAATAATTTATTTTTCCTCTATATAATTAGTGATTATAATTTCCATCTTTATCTATATAATATGTTACCCCATCTACATCAACTTGTAAACCAAGTTCGTTCATTGTAGAAATTTGAATACTATTAGCTGCTAAATCCCAAAGTACTGTATCTGCGCCAGATTGAATATCAGTTATCCAAAGATATTGCTTTAAAACATTATTCCCGAAATAAGGTCTATTAGTTATAAAGATTATTTTTTCATCACTTATAAATTTTCCACCATAATTCCATAAATAATTAGGATTATTAGCAAGAGTGTCTTCTTTTCTAAAAACACTTCCTCTAGTTGATGTATACTCATTTTTTGAAACAATCGAACTGCTTCCATCAATATTATATACAATCATATCTCCATTTACATCATTAATTAATACTTGTTTTTTAGATGGACTTATATCATAACTAACATTTTCGTCTAAATCTTTCACTTCTGTAAATGTACTTTCTTCATTTGAGTCTTTAGAATATACTGCTTTTGCAACATTCCCACTGCTAAGTGGAATATCTATAGTCTGTTCTACTGGTTCCTTGGGTGTTTCAGCAATTTCTTCTTTATTTACACTTTCCTCATTTTCTTTATTCTCGTCTTGTGCCTGTTCTTTATTATCTAATGTATCACTATCTATCCAAGCTTGAAGATCCTGTTTTACTTTTGAAAAATCAATTGGATTGTAAACAAATTTAACAGCTATAGCAGATACTATTAAAATCATCACTAGAGAGAAAATAATTATGTTACGTTTTCTTTTCTTCATTTTCTTTTCATATTCTCTGCTAAAAATACTTGGCTTACCCAAAAAACTTCCCTCCAAATCACATATTTTTTACTCAAACAAATTTATTATATCTTATTATTATTGTTAAATCTACAGCATTAATATATATTTTTTACAACAACTACTATTTTTTATCACAAGAACCGCATTTAACTTTACTACAACTGCATCCTGAGCAGCCCCCACACTTTATCAAACCTTCCTCTCTTAATTCTTCTATTGATAAAGAACATATATTTTCTGAATAATCTTCATAATCGACAGAATCTTTTAGTAAGTCTTCTTTTTTTATTTCAATCATAAATCTATTCCTTTCTTCTTATTATTAATTAACTAAAACAAATCATTTAATACACTTTATATAAAATATTGCTTTAAATTCTAAAATTACTCTTACAAATAAAAAAGCTATATTGATTTATTATTATAATACATCAATATAACTTTTTATACATTATACTTTATAAAATTGTAATAATTATTTAAAAACTATATACCTGCCTTTACCAGAATTTTTAGCTTTGTACAAACATTTATCAGCTTCTTCAATTAATTTATTATAATTTGTAGAAGAATTTAATTTTCTGTAGGATATTCCCATTGAACATGATAATAATTTTTCTTTTGGAATATTTATATTTTTATTTAAAAGTGCTTTTATATTATCCTCGTATCCTCTACATCGTTTTATTTCTTCATATAACTTTTCTGCTAACACTTCTCCATCTCCAAATTCTGCTTGTTCCAGTAATACTATAAATTCATCTCCACCATATCTAATAACATCTACACTCTTTAATTCTTCACATATAGAACTTAATGAATTAGCAAAAAAACTCAAAATATAATCACCTATAGAGTGTCCAAATGTATCATTATAATATTTAAAATTATCCAAATCAATATATAATAAACAAGCATTTATATTTTTCTTACCATTATTTTTCACAAGTGTAGATAATTTATCAAAGAAATAACACCTATTATTTAGACCAGTAAGTGCATCTTTTAATGCACTTTCCATTAATTTTTCCTGCCATTTTATTTTTTGAAGTGTTTCATTAAATTCTTTTATAGATATATTTATTATTCCTAAATTAGAACTATCTAATATTATATTATTTCTTATAGGATCATTTCCAAACTTAGTTGCACATATAAATATTAATTTTAAATTCTCATCTTTTATAATAGGCACATAAATTAATGAACGAACCTTTTCATTTATAGTTCTCTCAATCCAATTACTTAAGTCAATATCATCGCTTGTTACAAATGGTGACGTATATTCAGTTATTATAGCATTTAATTCTTTTATATAATTATCACTTAAAATTTCCCTATCAGTCGTATAAAGTATTTCTGTGGTTTCTCCTTCATAAAAAATCAATAATGAATAGTCAATAGAAAATTTATTTTCTATCAGAGTCATTGAATTATTTATAATGGTATTCTTATCATCTATTGATGTTAAAATTTCTTGAAAGCTATTTATGAAATGTATTTCTTCAACTTTATCATTAAGAGAATTAATTGTAGCTTCTTGTTTAGCTGCTTCAATAATCCAACTTAAGTCTTTTAAATCACTCTCAAAAGTATAATTATTGTTTACTGTAACTCCATCAATTAGATTTATATAGTAATTTATATTATGTTCTTTACAATATTTTATTGCTTCTTTCCTTACAGAGTCTGCATTATTATTTTCTTCAGATATTTCCAATATTCTAAAATATTCATACATAAACTTAGGATACATACATTTTAATGAACCTTTAGCTTTTATTAAATTCTTATATGATTTTCTAAATAGTTTTAGAGCTTCGTCTAAATCTCCTGGCTTTTTAGCTAATAGAGCTTCAGTAAAATTCTTAAGAAAATATTCTTCATCATCTTCATAAAATCTATTACTAATATCTACAGTTTGAATTTTAGATAAAAACGAATAACTTTTATATAGATTTCCTAAATAGAAATGATTTAATGCTGCTATTCCATATATTCTACTAACAGTAGTAAGTCTTAATCTTCCCAGCTTTAATGTCTTAATTACATTTAGAAGTATCTCTAATTGTTTGTTTGCTGTCTCATAATCGCATACAAATAGTGAAGTAAGACTTTTATTTATTAAAGCCATGCAGATTTCATCAAAATTCCATTCAAGTCTTAAATAACTTAATGATTTATTATAGTAATCATTTGCCTTTATATAATCGCCTTCAATTAAGCAATAATAACCCATTCCATTATATGTCTGTGCCAATCTAAAATTGTCATGCATATCAATAAGTATTTTTTCTACTTTCTTGTAGTATTCCTGGCTAATATCATGATCTCCATTAACTGCATATACTAGTGCAGTTTTTAAATCAGCTGATAAAATACAATTTATATTCTTTAATTTTTCTGCTAATTCAAGCCCTTCCATATAATAGTCTTCTCTTTGATCTTTAGGTCCAACAAAAGATATAAGATTAAAATTATGTGTCAAAAAATATGCAAGTATATTTTTTTGGTTATATTTTCTTGCCAATTTAATAAATTCTTCATCAAAATTTAGTTCTTCTATGGTTGTCCTATACTTTCCTTTTTCATTAATCCAGAATAATAGTTCATAAGATTTTAGTTTAAAATAATCATTATTAATTTCAACAGCTAATTTATAACTATTTTTCGCAAGGGTTTCTGCCTCATTAAACTTTAAGCGTACTATATTTAACATAGACAATTTTTGAAGTGCCAATGTTTTTAATTGTTTATCGTTTACATCAATTGCAAAATTTAATAACAAATCATAATACTTATAACTATTTCCATAATCTTTTTTTATTAAATATATATCACCCAATCTTAGTAGTACTTGTTTTAATTCATAAATATCATTTGAATCAATCATACTCTTATATTTTCTACAAAAGCATATTAAAGCTTCATCTATTGCAAAAAGGTTATACAAATTCTCACCATGAATAATTAGATCTTTTTCTACTTTTTTAGGCTTTTTATTATCTCCGTTGCTTTTTTCTTTAATACTAAGTCGTAATAATGAATGCTTTGCTTCTATAGAATCAATTAGATTTTCAAATTCATCTTGATAATCACAATCAAAATACTTGTCATCTGAAAAAGTTAATATAATTTTAAAATTATATTCTTCATTATTCATCACTATATATTTTAGCCAATTGAGAGTTGAGAGTGACATATAATTTATGTTTTCTAATAAAATAAATACATTGTCTCCAAATTTATTTATAATATTCATCAATGATTCATAAATTTTATTTTTTTCATACTCATAATCAAAAAATATTAATTCTTCATCTCTTTCAGCTTTTCCACATTTTAAATAACTTAAAAATAATGATTTATGCAGCGGATAAATATTAATATCTTCTAAAAATTTTTCTACTTCAATATTTGCTATATTAATTTCTTCATCTATGAAAGTTAAAAACGGAAAATACGGTTCTAATTCTCCATTATTATGTTTTTCTAAAACTCTATAAAAACATTTTTTCCCTAGATTTATTAAGGTTTTATTTATATCTCCTAATGATAAATTTTTAGTATCTTTAATTAAAATAACCTTATTATCTTTTTCATTAATTGCAGTAACCAAAATAGATAATAAATTCTTTGATATACTTTCCATACTAAAACACCTCTCACTTTAAGAAAAAGTGTATTTCTTATATAATATAATTAATATTCTTATCAATTATATTATATCATCAAATATATTATTCTTACATAAAGAATAGAATAAAATAAAGCCTATTAAAATAATAGACTTTAAATAATCTGTAATTATTAAACATTTGTTATTTCTTTTCTTTCGCCTTTAAAATTATTTATCTTTTCTCTTCTTTTGCCTAATTCCACCTTGATTTCATCCATAGATATTCCTAGTTCAGCCATTAACACAAGTAAATGATATGCTAAATCACATATTTCACATATCTGTTCTTCCTTATTATCATTTTTACTGGCAATAACAACTTCTGTACATTCTTCACCAACTTTTTTTAATATCTTATCTAGACCTTTTTCAAATAAATAATTTGTATATGACCCTTCACTACCATTATTTTTTCTATCTAAAACAACTTTATATAAAGCTTCTAAATCTTCCTTTTCCATAATCTTCTCCTTATATTTTAAGAATTATTTTTTTGCTCTTTAATATACTTATAAATCTCTATAGAAACATGTTTTATTTCCGGTATGACATGCAGCTCCCACTTGTTCAACTAAAATTAAAATTGTGTCATTATCACAATCTATTTTAATTTCTTTAACATATTGAAAATGTCCTGATGTAGCGCCTTTATTCCATAATTCATTTCTACTTCTGCTATAAAACCACGTTGTATCACCTTCTAATGTTTTTTTTAAACTTTCTTTATTCATATATGCAAGCATTAAAACTTCTTTGGTTTTATGATCTTGTACAATTGTTGGAACAAGACCATTCCCTTTTTCGAAATTAACGTTTTCTAATCTTTCTAAAATTTCCATATGCGTACTCCTCTCTTATAAATAGAGAAATTCAGAATATATTTATTAGTAAAATATCTAATACCATAATAAAATAAGAAAAGTTCCTTATTTTAAGATAACTACTCTTTTTATTTAAGATCCGTATTGCAGCATAGCTGCACTTTTTATATGTGCATACTCTTAAGCAGAGAGCCCAAATCTTGCATTTGGTGCGAATCGCTTACACCTACAAATGAATATGAGTAGGTGTTTCATTAAAAATTTTCTTCTAACCCGCATAAAATAAGCAAATTCTTAAGAATATATATTCTTAAATTCTTAAATTCTTAAATTCTTAAATTCTTAAATTCTTAAATTCT
>ENA-OWPM01000885-OWPM01000885.1-human-gut-metagenome-genome-assembly--contig:-NODE-885-length-29817-cov-5.334151_pt1 | contig 29817 bp, 30 predicted proteins | sample MGYA00248267_ERZ651852 | MGnify/ENA primary metagenome ERZ651852 (study PRJEB26924, sample SAMEA4378228) | human gut metagenome | biome: human gut; feature: human-associated habitat; material: faeces...
TTGTGGGTGCAAGTCTGCATGTTTGAATTCTTAGCTTCATTTTTGTAGCAAGCGAGCACCTCATAAGAGCTTTATTTCGGTTATTCACACTAAACTCAGTACGTCCTTTATTTAAATGGTTTAGTATTCACTTTTATAGAATGAAATTTACAAAGGTATGTTTAATTTATATTTCTATATTTATTTAGGTGAAGATATTCATATTATAGTAAAGAAAGAATAAAATATTCCGAAAATAAGTTAACAAATACTAGATAGGGAAGTGATTATATGAGTGATAGAGACAGTATTTCCAAAATAAGTAGTGTGAAAGACTCGAGTAATGTGTATGATAAGAGTAATTTACGTAAAAAGAATAGCTTATATACAGAATGGAATTTCCCTAATCAAAAAGGTTCATCAAAAAATAATAATCTAATGAAAAATAAAAAACATGAAAAAAAGGGATATGAAAATAACTTATTGGATGATGACAAAATAGAAATTGATTTCTTTAGTGATATACAGGAAAATATAGAAAGAACAAAAGAAGAAATCATTGCATGTAAAATAGCAAGAGGAGAATATGTATCTAAAGAAGACTTATATGATCTAAATGAAAACAATCCAGAATTAATAAAAAAAGCAATTGTAGTGGGAAAGCAGAGAAAACGATTGGAAGAAAAATTAAGATTTGTAAATAACAATATGGAAGCTCAAAGTATTGTATTTAGATATAAAGAATTAGCAATTAAGAGTAGCATGACTAATGATGGAAAATCACTTGATGGGGGAACAACTAAAGTAATAATGCTAGCTGCCATAGATAAAGTAGAATATAAATACAAAAATAATGTATGGGATGGAGATAATATAGATCTTGAAATTAATCTAATTGAAGCTGGAATTAATTAAAATATTAAAAAATATAAATAAAAAATCCACTATAAAAAGGCCAAAAATGACTATGTTTTTTAGAAAATATTTTTAATGTAGAAAGTATTTCCGATTTAGAAAATATTTAGATGAAAGCTTATTTACAAATTATGCAAATTTACGTTATAGTTAAAAATCGCAGTATCCAATAAATGAACTACATGCTGTCAAATAGATAGTATGTAATCGAGAATTATGGATTTGCGATTTTTTTTATTATTTTAATCTAGCAGTTAAAATCCATACAAATTTATTCATTTGCACAAAATCTACCCTAAAATCTTCACTTTCAAATGCTTCAGACAGCACCTTATGAGTTGTATAAAATTCGGTTTCTAAATCATGTGCAAGAGATAGGTAGTTATTATTATAAGATTCATTAATTAAAATATCTCTTGTTTCAAGGGTCTCATACATAGTATCTGCAATTATTACATTTCCATCAGATTTTAGTTTTTCTTTAAATAGTTTTACCGCATTGTATTTTTCATCATCAGTTAGATGATGGAAAGCATAGCTGCTGATTATTGAATCAATGCTATGGTTTGCTATTGGTAAGAATAAAAATGTGCCATAGGCAAAGTTTAGTGAAGGGTATTTATTAGCTGCAATACTACGCATTTTAGAATTTGGTTCAAAACCAGTAACATTATAGCCAGCCAGGCTGCAAGTGTATGTTAAATTACCAGTTCCAGAACCAATTTCAATAACACTTGCCCTTTTAAATTTTGCAATATGAAGTGTAGTTTCTGATAGTATTTTATCATAATTTTGAAATACTTCTTTATATTCACCATCAGTAGTAGTTATGGTATCGTCATAGGTATCAGCCCAATCATCAAATAAATCATTAAATCTATTATCGGATGTATTCATTAACAATGCTCCTTTCAATAAATATTTAAATAGACATTATACTTAGTATATAGTATATAAACATTTCAAATATTTGTAACCTTATTTATTTACTCTGATATAAAATTGATATTAAAATATACATGTATAAGTTATATTTATAAATATAAAATAAACAAAAGTGATAAATGTTTAATTATCTATAGACAAAATTTAAAATTGTTTATAAAATATAATTAGAAGAATAGATTGTATATTAAGGAGGCAGAATTTATGGATAATATACAAAGGTTTTTAGATGAATGTGGTAAAATTAAAACCTGGCCATCTAAAAAGGACAAAAAGATTGAAATTTTAAAGTATTTAAGCAACAAATTTGAATATGATAAGTTTTATACTGAAAAGGAAGTTAATGCAATCATAGATGAAATCCATACGTTTAATGATTATTTTTTACTACGACGCGGAATGATTGATTACAAATTTTTAAGCAGAACCAAAGATGGTGCTAAATACTGGAGGAATAAAGATGAGTAATGAAAAAGAAAATCAACAATTCTGGAGTTCATCTATAGAAGAAGTGAAGAATGGATATATAGAGGACAAAGATGAGTATAAATGCTTAATATGTGGTGAAAACTTCACTAAAGGCAGAATATATGAAGTAAAATCGCTTTTGTATGATGCGAAAAAAGCAACTGAATTTCATATTGAAGAAAAGCATATAAGCATGCTTGATTATCTAGTTAATATGAATTCAAGCTTTACTGGAATAACAGATGTGCAAAAAGACCTTATAAATATGTTTTATTCAGGACTTTCTGATAAGGAAATTTCAGAAAAAATAGGCATAGCTCAGTCAACAATAAGAAATCACAGATATAAGCTTCGTGAAAAGGAAAAGCAGTCAAAAATTTTTCTTGCAATGATGGAGCTTTTAAATGAAAAAACTGATAAGAAGATAAATAATTTGGATAAGGGAAGCATGTGTGATGCACATAAAAGTGCAAAATCTGTAGATGATAGATTCAATATAACTGATAAGGAAAAAGAAAAAGTTAAAGAGACCTACTTTAATGAAGATGGTTTTTTAAAAAGCTATCCAGCGAGAGAGAAGAAAAAGATTATAGTTCTTGAAGAAATAGTCAAAAATTTTAATAAGGATCGTAAATATTCAGAAAAAGAAGTAAACAGGATCTTAAAAAGAATATATGAAGATTATGCAAGTATCAGGCGTGCCTTAATTGAGTATGGTTATCTAGAGAGGAATAATGATTGCTCAGAATATTGGATAAAAGAATAAAAGAGTTTAAAAGTTATAAAAAATTATAAATTTATCAATTTGGGAGATTTTGATGGAATTAAAAGAATTATTAAAAAAACAGAAAAATTACTTTTTTGATGGAAACACATTAAACATAGATTTTAGAAGAAAAACGCTAATAAATTTAAAAAATATAATTAGTGAAAATGAAGAAAAAATACTAGAAGCTTTAAATAAAGATCTACGTAAATCAAATTTTGAAAGTTATTTAACAGAAGTTGGACTTGTTTATGATGAAATTAACCTTCATATAAAAAACATTCATAAGTATGCCAAAAGAGAACGACTAAAGAATTCAATAATGTTTTTCCCAAGTTCATCGTACCTCTACAAAGAGCCTTATGGAAATGTGCTCATAATTGGACCGTTTAATTATCCTTTTCAGCTTGTATTGATTCCGTTAATTGGTGCTATTTCTGCTGGAAACACTGTAATAATTAAGCCTTCTGAACATAGTACACATATTTCTAATTTACTAGAAGAGATTATTAATAATAATTTTGATGAAGAATATATTAAAGTTGTTGGAGCAAATGAAGGAAAAGAAATTGTAACAGAACTTTTGGATATGAATTTTGATTATATTTTCTTTACTGGAAGTACTACAGTTGGGAAAATAGTCATGGAAAAGGCCACAAAAAGACTTATACCAATAACATTAGAGCTGGGTGGTAAGAGCCCATGCATTGTAGATAAAGATGCAAATTTAGAAATGGCAGCAAAGCGCATAGTTTGGGGAAAATTATTAAATTGTGGTCAGACATGTATAGCACCAGATTATTTGTATGTTCATAAGGATATTAAAAATGAACTTTTAACTTTCATGGTAAAGGAAATACACAAACAGTACGGAGATGATTTAAGGAAAAGTGAAGACTATACAAGGATTATATCTTCAAGAGAAATAAAAAGGTTATCTTCATATTTAGAAGATGGATATGTATTTTATGGTGGAAAATATAATGAAGAAGAACTTTTCTTTGAACCTACAATATTAACTAATATAAAAGAAAATAGTAGAATATTAAATGAAGAAATCTTTGGACCAATACTTCCAGTTTTAGAATTTGCAGAAATAAATGAAGTTATAGATTATGTAAATAATAGAGATAAACCTCTTGCAATGTATTATTTTTCAGAAAGCAAAGAAAAAGTAGAAGATATATTAAAAAGAATTTCAAGTGGCGGAGCTACAATAAATGATGTAACGCTCCATGGTGGTTCATGTAATGTTCCGTTTGGAGGTGTTGGACCTAGCGGAGTTGGAGCGTATCATGGAAAGTACAGCTTTGATGTATTTACTCATAAAAAGGGTGTAATAAATAGAAAGACATTTATGGAACTTCCCATTAGGTTTGCACCTTTTAATGATAAAATCAAGCTTTTGAGAAAGTTTATGAAATAAATAAAATTATTTCTAAGTATTGACAATTATAAGAGGCTGTCTTAATATAATACTGTAAGATTTATTTCTTATTAATTATGAAAGGATGTGTTTTATATGATGGTAAGTAGATGTGAGGTAATAACTGAATAATTTTATATAAAGCAACAGCCTATTTATATTTATTTTTAAAGAATTTATGTTATATAATACATTTTGTGTATTATTAAATTTTGCAGATATTAAAAATGAATTTTTTCCGTGGCTTTTGTTGTCACGGATTTTTTATACCTTTTTTAGGAAATATCATTTAGCAATTTCTATTAAAAATCTAATAGGCAAGGCATATGAAGAAAGAAATAGTTAAAGATGAAATGAAAAACTTTATACATGCCTACATTCATAATTAAGAGGAGAGAAATATATAATGGACAAAATAAAAATAATAAAAAACGATAAATGTTTTATTGAAAGTAATGCAATAGAGCAACTAAACAGCGTTTCAAATTTAGAAAATGTAATAAGAGCAGTAGGGTTTCCAGATCTTCATTATGGGAAGGGACCCATAGGTGCAGTAATAGATGTTAAAAATAAAATATATCCACATTTGATAGGGAATGATATTGGGTGTGGAATGATGTTTATAAAAAGTAATATTATTAAAAGAAAATTCAAAAAAGATAAAATTCTTAGAAAACTTGAAAAAATTGAAAATCTTAAGAATATTGAAAATATCAATGATTTTAATAATTTTAATGATTTTGATGATTCGAGTAATTCTGAAGAAAAGTGTCCAATTTTTAATTTTGGAACTATTGGTGGTGGAAATCATTTTGCAGAATTTCAAATTTTAGATGAAGTTTTTGATAATGAAGAGTTTGAGAAATTAAACTTTAATAAGGATGATATCATGATGCTTGTTCATTGTGGCTCAAGAAATTATGGTGAAGAAATTTTAAAGAAATATTTAAACTATGATGGATTAGATTGTAATTCTGAAATTGCAAAAGAATATTTAAAAGAACATGATAAAGCTCTTGTTTGGGCAAAAATCAATAGAAAAGAAGTAGCTGATAAACTTACTAAGTATTTGGGATTTAGGATAGAAAATGAAGTGACAATTGACTGTTATCACAATTTTGTTGAACAAAAGGATGATATATTTGTTCATAGAAAAGGTGCTGTAAGCAGTGAAAAAGGGATGGTAGTTATTCCAGGATCAAGAGGAAGCTTAAGTTATATTGTAATGCCAACAAATAATAAAGAAATTTCAGGCTTTTCATTATGCCATGGAGCAGGCAGAAAGTGGCCAAGAAATTTATGCAAAGGAAGATTAGAAAATAAATATACAAAAGAATCAATAAAAGAAACAAAATTAAAGAGCAGTGTAATTTGTCATGATTCTAATTTACTTTATGAAGAAGCAGTTGAAGCGTATAAAAATATTGATGTAATAATTAATTGCCTTGTAGAGTATGATCTTATTAAAGTTGTGGCAACTATGAAGCCCTTAATTACATTTAAAGGTTAGGGGTCTGTTAAGTTGAGATTACAAATAAGTGCAGGTAATGGTCCAGAAGAATGTGAATTAGCTGTAAGAAAATTTTTAGATTCTATTAAAAAGGAATTTAAGAATTTAGAGATAGTTGAAACAAGTAAAGGTAAATATAAAGACACATATAAATATGTGGTAGTAGAAAGTACCGATGATTTATCATTCTTGGAGGGCAGTATTAAATGGATTTGTGAAAGCCCTTATAGAAAGAATCATAAGAGAAAAAACTGGTTTATTGATGTGTCAGTAATAAGTGGGATACAAGAATATTATTTGGATGAAGATTTAATAAAATTTGAGACTTTTAGATGCAGTGGAAATGGTGGACAAAATGTAAACAAAGTTGAAAGTGGGGTTAGAGCGATTTATGAACTACTTAATTTAATTGTTGAAGCGACAGAAGAAAGAAATCAAAAAATGAATAAAAATATAGCGATCAGAAAATTAGAAAAAGCAGTTAAAGATCTAAATAATAAAGCCTTAAAGGATAATAGCTGTGAAAGATGGCTGGAAAATAAGGCTATTGAGAGAGGCAATGAAATACGGATATATAAAGGAAAGAAATTTTTGAGAATTAAATAAGATACAAAAAGAGGAGTGGTATAAATGGGACAAAAAATTGATGAATTATTTGTAAGACTGGCAAAACTTTTTAGGACGATTGAGGAAGAAGGTCTTATTTCAGTAAAGCTTATAGATGAAAATGATATTGTTCATGAATTTTATAATAAGAGTGTGAAGATGGTTTTGGAAGGCAGGGGATCAGAGCATATTGATTTAGTTCTTTCATTTGAATTGGCTAAGTCTATTAGAAATACAAAAATAGATGATGAAAGTATCCAGTGTATGATTCTTATAAAAAAATTAATAGAGCCAATAAGAAGTTGTTTGGGATATGATGATATCATAGAATTCTCTAAGATTTGGGCAAGTACAGAAAAATATCATAAAATAAATGATGAAATACTACAAAAATATATTAACAGAGAGTTTGAAAAGCAAAACCCTCAGGAAGTATGTAGAATGAAACTTGATAATATTATTGAAGTAGAAAAAATAGATAAAGAAATACTCAAGAAATATATTAACAAAGTTTGTGAAATACAAGAGTTATTTAAGGATGATTAGAAGTAGACTTGCTGATATTATTGAAAAAAAGAAAATGAAAATGGGAATAAATGATTCATAGTTAAATAAAATTGGAAGTTTCATATAAAAAGTATATGATGTAGAACTGAGTTTTGGGATGACAGTTATTTGTTAGCTCTAAACTCATATATACATCATTTTTTATTTTGAAATTATTTTATAATTTAATACTGGAATAGTGTCAATGTTATTACTGGTTTAGGATTAGTATTAGTTCTTAAATTCTATAAAGAGATGTTTTAAAAAAATGTTGTCAAGTTTAAAAAAGCTGTTTTTTGGCAAGTATCATAATAGTAGTTTGATTTTAAATAATTTTATTTTTATAAAGGAGATTATTATGATACAAGAAGATATCAATCTTGAACAATTAAGAAAACATACAGGATATCTTTTGAAATATGATATTTATAAAAACAGATGTATTAATGAATGTCCAAATTGTAATGGGAGAAGCTATATTAAATTTGGAAGATATAATGGAATACAAAGATATAAATGTAAAGAATGTGACAAAACTTTTTCTAGAACCACGAAAGCTTTATGGAGCTATTCAAAAAAGCAGCCAGAAAAATGGGTTGAATTTATGGAACTAATGCTTCAGAAGAAGTCTTTAAGAGCATGTTCGAAAATATTAGAAATAAATATAAGGACAGCTTTTATATGGAGACATAAAATTATGAAGAAAATGTCTCAAGATATAAAAGATGATAGGCTAGAAGGAAAAGTTTTTATAACAAAAGCAATGGAAAAGGAAAATTTTAAAGGATGCAGAAATATTACTACTTCAAAAAGAAGAAATGTGTGGATTGTAGCTGCAAAAGATAGACGTGATTCAATGATTATTGCGCCAGTATGTAAGGAGCTTTGGGATGAAAATAATTTTAAGAACTTAGTATATTCAAAAATAAAAGAAGCTTCTTACATAGTCCCAGACTACGACAGGTATATGATGAATACTGCAAAGAAACATAATAAAGGAATAGTTTTAAATGCATATAAAGAGGAATGTGTAAAAAATTTTAGAAGGAATTTAAAAATATGGATAGGTGGATTTAAAGGTGTAGCAACAAAATATTTAGAAGGATATCTTTCATACTTTATTATTTTTAATGTGTATAGAAAATTCAATAGTCTTGATTTAACATATAATTTATCTCAAAAAGTATAATATGTATGTTGTAATTAATATCATTGCTTGTGCAATATAAGCGAAATTTAAAGGTAATATATTTCAAAGATCTTTTATTATATGTAATATAAGTATTAAGGCACGTACATAATAGATAAAGATAACTTTAACAACATTAGTTTAAAACATTAGCCCATATGAAATTGTAACAATATATATGTATAGTACTAATTTTATTTATGCTTAATTACAACGATTACGAGAATATAATTAATACTTATATACTATAAGCTGCTACATTGCTGTAACATAGCAGCTTATACTTAAAAATAAACTCTGGAGTCATTACATAAATGGTTGTTAACAAAATGTTTGCTAAATTTTATATTGATGAAAACGGTGTTGATTTCAACCAGTGGTATTTGGATTATTAGTTAATTTTTTTGCAAAGTCAGCAGAATTTAAGACATTTATTTTGATGGCATTCATTAAATTTTGAATGTCTATTGCAACAATAAAAAGGCAATTTTAAGCACCTAGGTAAGCTTTTCTGATTATGTCATCAGCAAGAAGTTCTTTTGCGTTTCCAGTCATGCTCACATGACCAGTTTCAAGAACATAAGCTCTGTCTGCAATTGAGAGAGCCATTTTAGCATTTTGTTCTACTAATAATATGGTTATGCCTGTGTCGTGAAGCTCTTCAACTATTTTAAAAATTTCTTTTACAAGAAGGGGAGATAATCCCATAGAAGGTTCATCCATAAGAAGAATTTTAGGCTGCGACATTATAGCACGTCCCATTGCAAGCATTTGCTGTTCACCACCACTTAATGTGCCAGCTGTTTGTTTATAACGTTCCTTAAGTCTTGGAAAGCGTTTATAAATATCATATATATCAAGTTCAATTTTTGGCTTATCTTTTCTATAATATGCACCCATTTTTAAATTTTCTTCTACTGTCATTTGAGAAAAAACATGTCTTCCTTCTGGAACATGAGCCATGCCAAGTGTAACAATATTGCTTGGATCAATTTTTCTAAGGTCAGTATCATTATAAGTTATTGATCCTGATGTAGCATCCTTAAGTCCTGTAATTGTGTTAAGTATTGTAGTTTTTCCAGCGCCATTGGCACCAATTAATGAAACTATTTCACCTTCATTAACTTCAAGGTTAACATTATGAATTGCATGTACTGCACCATAAGATACATTTAAATTTGAAACTTTTAACATAAGTATCCTCCTATTCTCCAAGATATGCTGCAATAACTTTTGGATTATTGGCAATTTCATTTGGAAGTCCTTTAGCTATTGTTACACCATAGTCGATAACTATAATTCTTTCACAAACATTCATAACAAGGCTCATATCATGTTCGATTAGTAAAATCGAAATATTAAATTTCTTACGAATCAAATTAATACATTCAAGAAGTTCAGCAGTTTCAGTTGGATTCATACCAGCAGCAGGTTCATCCAAAAGTAAAACTTTCATATCGGTTGCAAGAGCACGTGCAATTTCAAGTTTACGCTGCTGACCATAAGGAAGGTTATCAGCTAAATAGTCAGCTTTGTCTTCCATATTAAATAATGAAAGAAGCTCACGTGATTTTTTATCAATTTCTTCTTCTTCATTCCAGTAAGATCCTAATCTAAAAATAGCATGTGGAATAGAATACTTCATATTTTTATTAAATGCTACTTTTACATTATCAAGAACAGTCATTTTTTTAAATAATCTTATATTTTGAAATGTTCTTGCAATGCCTTCATTAACAAATTGATAAGTTTTTTTACCATTCATTTTTTTGTTATTTAAAGTAAGCTTACCATAAGTAGGCTTATATACTCCAGTAAGAAGATTGAAAATGGTCGTTTTACCAGCTCCATTAGGGCCTATAAGTCCAACAAGTTCACTTTCGCCAAGTTCCATATTAAAATTATCAACTGCTTTTAATCCTCCAAAAGCAATTCCAAGATTTTCAGCTTTTAATACTACATTATTACTCATTAATTACACCGTCCTTTTTTTCATCTTGTATATACTGAACTTTTGATGATGCATCTTTTGGTTTACGTAAAATGTATTTATCAATAAATTTAGTTAATGAAAATTCATATGTTCCAAGAAGTCCGGATGGTTTAAAAATCATAACAAGTATTAAAACTATAGAATATAAAAGCATACGATATTTTGAAAAGGCTCTTAAAGCCTCTGGCAAAATAGTTAGTATAATAGCAGATAAAACTGAACCAGTAAGTGAGCCCATTCCACCAAGAACAACCATAACTACATATTCAGTGGATTTCATAAATCCAAGTCCGCTTGCATTTAAAACTGTTAAATGATGTGCAAAGATACCGCCAGCAATTCCAGCAAAGAAAGCTGCAATACTGAAAGCTAATACTTTGAAGAATGTATTGTTAAGTCCAGATGACTCAGAAGCTATATCATCTTCCCTGATTGCAAGTATAGCACGTCCATATCTTGAACGAACAAAAGTAAATAGAACGCCTACAATAAGCGCAGTAATCCAAAATATAACATATATATTAGATAAATTATCAATTCCTATTAATGATTTTCCACCACCAGTTATTTTTAAGTTTTGAATGATAACACGTATTATTTCTCCAAATCCAAGCGTTATGATTGCAAGATAGTCACCACGCAGACGTAATGCAGGAATACCAACTAAGACTCCACAGAATCCAGAGAAGATGCCGCCACCTAAGACTGCAATGAAAAATCTTGCCATATCAGGCATTGCAAAACTTTTTAAACTCATTGAAATTAAAGCTGAGGTATAAGCACCAATTGCTAGAAATCCAGCATGACCTAAAGCAATCTGCCCAAGAAAACCTGTAGTAATATTTAAAGATGTAGTAAGTATAATATTTATACATGCAAGTACGATTATTCCTTGAATATAGCTTGATATTAAATTACCTTTAACTAAAACAACAAGAACTATAAACGCTATAATTAAAGCACCTAGATTAATAAGAGTTGATCTTAATTTTTCTTTTGGCATTTTCATAAATTATCACCTACACTTTCTCACCTATATTTTTACCAAGCAGTCCTGTTGGCTTAACAAGTAAAACTATAATTAGTATTCCAAATACAAAGGCATCTGCAAGCTGTGAATTTATATATGCTTTAGTCATACTTTCAACAATACCTATGACAAATCCACCAACCATAGCACCAGGAATACTACCTATACCTCCTAAAACAGCAGCAATAAATGCCTTTAATCCAAGCATCATGCCCATATAAGGTTCTACTTTAGGATAAGAAGCAACATACATTAATGAACCGACAGCAGCAAGTGCAGATCCAATTGCAAAAGTTAATGAAATTGTTCTATTTACTTTTACTCCCATTAGAACTGATGCTTGCCTATCTTCTGAAACAGCACGCATAGATCTTCCAAGTTTTGTTTTCTTGACAAATAATTGAAGAATAAGCATGACGATGATACTTATTGAAATTGTAAGAACTGAGCTTTGGGTAATAGAAATACCACCTAAAGCTACATTATCTTTTGAAAACATTGCAGGTACAGATCTTGGCGAAGAAGTAAATAATACTAAACATAAATTTTCAAGAAGTAAGCTCACAGCAAGAGCAGTAATTAATGAAGAGAGGGAACCAGCACCTCTTAATGGTTTATAGGCAATACGCTCAACAAGCATTGCTAAGATTGCACACATTATTATTGCAGGGATAACACTAATATATATAGGAATTCCAAAAGCGCTGCAGAATGGAATGGTGAAAACTATAATATATCCTCCAACCATTATAAAATCACCATGAGCAAAATTTATTAACTTAATGATTCCATAAACCATGGTATATCCTAAAGCGATTAGAGCATAAACACTTCCAATTTGAAGCCCATTTATGAGCTGTTTAAAAAATATTATAAAATTTGCATCCAATGAATACACTTCCTTTCTTAATATAAAAATATAATTAAGGAGTACTTCAATTTGAAATACTCCTTTTGAATTTGTTGAAAGATATAATTAAGTTTTATTCAACAGTAGAATTCCAAGTGTATTTTCCGTCTTTAATTTCTATAATTGCAGCACCTTTCTTAGGATTTCTATTTTCATCTAAAGCTATATTTCCAGTAACACCTTCATATGTCATTCCAGTCATTGCTTTTACAATAGATGCATCATCAGTAGCGCCAGCCTTTTCAAGTGCTTCTTTAACCATATAAGTTGAATCATAAGCTAATGCTGCTAAAGCATTTGGAGTTTTACCATCGTATTTATCTTTATAAGCTTTGATAAAGTTTTGAACTTTTTCAGAAGTATCATCAGAAGAATAGTGGTTTGAGAAGAAACAATTATTTAATGCTTCCATAGAGCCAGAATCAGTTGCCTCAATTACACCATCCCATCCATCTGCACCAAGTATTGGGCCAGTATATCCAGCAGCTCTTGCTTGAGAAGCAATTAAAGTATCAGTGCCATAGTAATCAGGAACAAACAATACATCAGGATTTAATGAAGCTATTTTTGTAAGCTGAGTATTAAAGTCAACATCACCATTTCCGTATCCTTCAGTAGTTGTAATTTCTAATCCTGAATTTTTACCAGCACTCTCAAAAGAATCTTTAAGACCAGTAGAATACTCATCAGTAGTGTTATAAAGTATTCCAGCAGTTTTGGCTTTTAAATTTTTAGATGCAAATGTTGCCATAATTTCACCTTGGTGTGAATCTGTGTAACATGCTCTGAATATACTATTTCCAAGACCAGTTATAGCATCATTTGTACTGGTTGGAGTAAGTATTAATTTACCATCTTTTGCTGCGACAGAAGCAATGGCAGATGTATCAGCAGAAGCAACTGATCCGATTACTGCAACAACTTTATCTCCTTTTAATTTGTTGTAACAGTTAACAGCTTCAGCACTATCATGTTTATCATCAAGATATGTTGCTTTAATTTGTTTTCCAAGGACACCTCCGCTGGCATTTATCTCATCAATAGCAAGTGCAATTGCATTATTAACGGCTATACCATAATCTGATAATGCACCACTTGATGGTGAAATAACTCCTATTGGAATTGTGTCACCGGATGCTGTGGATTCACTAGATGATGACTCGGACTTTGAATCAGATGGAGATGATGATGTACTACCACAAGATATAAAAGTAATAGACATAAGTACTCCTAAAACTAAACTTAATACTCTTTTTTTCATAAAATAACCCCCACTCAAAATAAAAAAGCAAAGATGCAGAAAATAAATGCATCTTTGCTTATTGGATATATTATAAGAAGTATTATATATAATAGCAATAGAAAAGATGAATAAATTAAACAAAATAGGAAATAACATCAAAAAAGTAAAATAAAAACAGTTTTTAATATTAAATTGTTAATATAATAAGGATATGATATTATATTAATCTATGAGTATAAATATCTTAATAATAGATATTTAATATCTTAATTAGATTTTTATATATACTTATAAGTAATTATAACAAGAGAGAAAGGAATGAATTTATGCAAGCTTTGCCAAAATGCCCAAAGTGTAATTCAGAATATACTTATGAGGATGGAAATATTCTTATTTGTCCAGAATGTGCATATGAATGGACTTTAAATTCAGAAAACCAAAATACTGATGATGTACTTGTTGTTAAAGATTCTAATGGAAACATATTAAACGATGGAGATTCTGTAACAATAATAAAGGATCTTAAAGTTAAAGGAAGTTCTTCTGCTCTTAAAAAAGGAACTAAAGTAAAGAATATAAAATTAGTAGAAGGCGATCATAATATTGATTGTAAAATAGATGGTTTTGGGGCAATGCAGCTAAAATCAGAATTTGTTAAAAAATTATAAAAACATCTACTATGGCTGTTATGTGATATGTATGGATTAAATCCATATTTTTATTGCATAGCAGCTTTTTTTATTATTATGAAGCAATAAAAAATTTACTATATATGTTGCAATTAGTTTTCTACATTTTGTATGCTGGTATCTACTTAGGGTGTAAATATTTTAAATGTAATTTTATTATTGCAATATATATAAGTTCCAATAAAGTTACTTCATATGAACCATATATCCTTTTGGGTTTAGGGCAGATTTTAATGAAGATTCTTAATTAGAACATATATATTAATATATTTTCTGCTTTGTATAATGATGTGTTTTAAGAAAATGTTGGTAAACAGACGATTAAAAATTCAATGCCAGTATTTTGCATATCTTAAGATAAGTAAAAATTATTTAACAACATTTATCTAAAACATATTCCTATATATTTATGAAATAATATATTAAAAATATATTACAAACATATTACAAAAAGCTTGTATACTCTGAAATTTCCTAGGTGCTTTAGAATGCTATTTATTATTTAGTTAAAAGAAGGAAGATATGTCAACGTAAAAGCATTGATAATAATTTGATACAGTGATAGTATATGATATAGCAAGAAAGTTTTAATATGAATTTAACAGAATGCAAACAAAAACTTAATATGGGGGGATATAAATTAATAGGTTATGAAGAATATTTTATATAATTTAAAAGAAAATTTTAAGAGATACGATTTCAAAATAGCTACTATATTATTATGTTTATCACCACTAATATCATTTTGGTCAATAGAAATGCTTCAAGGTGGGAATATATTTAAATTAAATATAAATGCTATTTTAGCAAATATATTTTGTTATGTGTTTGTGTATGGTATTTTATTTGCATTAATAAAAAGTACTAGATACACAACAATAATAGGAAATATTTTATTTTTTATAATAGGTGTTTCAAATCATTTTGTAGCAGAATTTCGTAATACACCTATTTTACCATCAGATTTACGTTCATTTAAAACAGCAGCAAGTGTAGCTGGAAATTTCACATATAATTTTTTAGACTATAAAATTATAGTGCCATTTATAGTTTTACTGTTAGTTTTAGTTATTTCTATTTTCAATAAAAATTATACATGGAAAAATAGTTTAAAAAGAAATTTAGCTTTAGTAGCTGTTTTCTTAGTTGTTGGAACTACAAGTGCTGTTACAGTATACAAAACTGATTTTCTAAAGAATATTGGACTTACAGTAAACCTTTGGGAACAAAATGTTGGATATAGAGAAAATGGCTTTTTTGCAAGCTTTATAAATAACAGTAAATTTTTAATAGTTGAAAAGCCGGAAAATTACGATCCAAATACAATTGGGCAAACAGTTTTAGCTAGTAGTGACAGTGATAAAACCATGGAAGTATTTTCAAACAATGTTACTACACAATCTAAGAAACCCAATATAATTGCAATTATGAATGAATCTTTTGGAGATCCAAGTGTAATTGCAGATTTTAAAACAAATGAAGATTATATGCCATTTATCAGGAACATGAGTGAAAATACAATAAAGGGAAATATGCTTGTATCAGTTTTTGGAGGTAATACATGTAATTCAGAGTTTGAGTTTTTAACAGGAAACAGTATGGCCTTTTTACCAGCTGGTAGTATTCCATATCAGCAATATGTTACAAAACCTATGGGAAACTTAACGAGTATATTAAATGAGCAAGGATATGAAAGTACAGCAATACATCCATATCCAGGAACAGGTTGGAACCGTAACACCGTATATAAAGATTTTGGTTTTAGTGAATTTTATGATTCAGAAGATTTTGTAGATCCATCTTATTATAGATGCTATATAAGTGATGAAAGTAGTTATGATAAAATTAAAGAAGTGTTAGAAGATAAAAGCGATGATAAACCTAAGTTTATATTTAATGTAACTATTCAAAATCATGGTGGATATAACTTTGGTGAAGATGTATTTGAAAGTGATGTTAAGATAACTGACATGAAAAATACAACTCAAGCAAATCAGTTTTTAAGCTTAGCAAAACGCTCTGATGAAGCATTTAAAAATCTTCTTACTTATTTACAAGGAATAGATGAACCAACAATTGTTGTTTTCTTTGGGGATCATATGCCTCCAATTGAACAAAAATTCTATGAAGAGATATATACAAGAAGAGGAACTTCTTTATTTTCATTAGATAATTTAGAAGATCTTCAAACAAAATTTACAGTTCCATTTAGAATATGGGCAAATTATGATATAGAAGAACAGGATTTAGGTACAATAAGTGCAAATTATTTATCATCTATATTATTAAATACAGCTAATTTAGAAATGTCAGATTATAATAAATTCTTACTTAAGCTTAGAGAAGAGATTCCAGCAATGAATGTTAATGGATATATTGGAGCTGATGGAAAGTATTATAAATATGATGAAGAAAGCCCATACAGTGATGATATAAAAGAATACGAGAAGTATCAATATAATAATTTATTTGATAAATCTCATAAAGATGAAGAAAAATTTAATGTTAGTAAATAATGTGAAAGAGGATACATCATAATTAAGTGATTTTGATGTATCCTCTATTTATATTTTGAATCGTAATCATTTATTATTATATTGATAATATCATCATTCCAATTTATATCACAATAGATGCTTTCTACATACATACTATCCCAAACTTTTAATAACATTATTGGATCTCGAGCGTTATTATAAAAAACATAACTTGAGTTAGATATTGCTTTTTGAGTATAGTATATATTAGTTTCTAATATATACTAAATAAAAGGACATATGATATTATATAAATAGAAAGAATAATGATATTTGTATAGAAATGCTAAGTTTATTATAAATAGACAATAAATTTAAAGAAAGGACTGCAATAAAATATAGCAGCGCGGTAGAGTTTAAATGGCAGTTTATAGATTACCACAAGAATTAATATTTCCAGATCCAGAACTTTCGGAAGAGGACGGACTTTTAGCAGTTGGTGGAGATTTATCAATAGAAAGACTGATTCTTTCGTATTCAAATGGGATTTTTCCATGGTATAACGAAGGTGAACCTATTTTATGGTGGTGCCCAAAACCTAGATTTATATTAAAGCCAGATGAAGTTAAAGTATCAAAATCAATGAGAAAAATAATTAAAAAGAATATATTCGAAGTTAAATTTAATACAGATTTTGAAGGTGTAATAAATAACTGTAAAATTACACGTGAAGATGAAGAAGGAACCTGGATAACAGAAGATATGAAAAGTGCATATATAGATTTATTTAAAGCTGGATATGCAATGAGTGTTGAAACATATTTAAATGAAGAATTAGTTGGTGGACTTTATGGTGTTAAAATTGGAAAATGCTTCTTTGGTGAATCTATGTTTTCAAAAGTAAACAATAGCTCAAAAATTGCACTTATAACTTTAGCTGAAAAATTAAAAGAAGAGAATTTTGCTTTTATAGATTGTCAGGTTCATACAGATCACTTGGAAAGTATGGGCGCAAAATTCGTTGAATGGGATGAATTCAAAAGAATGCTCAATGATTATTGTTCGATTTTTCCATATGTAGATACGCAAAGTGTATGAAGAGTAATTAATATGAAATTGAAATGGACAGAAGAGAGCAGAAAATGACAAGATTTAATTATGTCCATGATATAGAATATTGGTGAGAGGTGATGTAAATGGAATGGACAGAAAGCTTAAAGAGGGCAATTAATTATATGGAAAAACATCTGCTAGAAGATATTGGAGCAGATGAAGTGGCTGATCAAGTATATATGTCATCGTTTTATTTTCAGAAGGGATTTAAAATTATGACAGGGTATTCTATAGGTGAGTATATTAGGAATCGCAGGCTTTATATGGCCGCGTTGGAGCTAATATCAAATAAGGAAAAAATAATTGATTTGGCATATAAATATGGTTATGATAGTCCAGAAAGTTTTACAAAAGCATTCAGCCGTTTCCATGGAGTATCTCCAAAACAACTGAAAGGAGATACAAGAAAAATAAAGACCTTTTTACCTCTTAAAATTATTGTATCAATTAGAGGAGGAAACGATATGGATTATACAATAGAAAAAATGGACGTTATTAAAGTAATTGGGTGTGATAGAAATTTTGCTTACGAAACAGCTTACACTGAAATTCCAAAGTTCTGGGAGGAATTTTCTAAAAATTGTATTAATGATAAAAATAGTAAAGAAACTAAAAGAGTAATTGAAGAATGTATGATTGGGCAATTTGGAATATGCATTGAAGATGCACCAGGAAAGAAAGAATTTCGTTATATGATTGCAGGAAAATATAATGGTGGTAATATACCGAAAGGAATGAAAATATTTGAAATTCCGAAAGCAAAGTGGGCGAAATTTAAATGTACAGGTCCTCTGCCAGGATCATTACAGTCTGTGAATACTCAAATTTTTAAAGAATGGTTACCTGGTAATCCAGATTATGAGATTGAAATGGGAATAAATGTTGAGTGGTATTCATGTGGAAATTGTAATTCTTTTGATTATGAAAGTGCAATATGGATTCCAGTAAAAGAAAAATAGAAGAGAAGTAAAGATTAGGGCGCTGTCACATTAAATAATCTGTGATAGTTCCTTTTTTTCTGCACTATAAATTTAAGTTATTCTTTTAAAGTAAGAGGTAAAATTAAAGAATGAAGAGAAGTGTTATGAAAAATTTCAAATAAGTGAAACTTTTTATAATTTATAAGTGTATGGTTATATATAGATTAATATTAAATGAAGTTCATATTAAAAGTGGGGGAATAAATGTGGAGGTAGACAAGAAACTCATTGAAAAATGTAAAGAATATGATAAATATTCATTTATGAAATTGTATAATATGTATGAAAAATATTTATATTCTTTATGTTTCAATTATGTACAGAATCCGCATGATGCACTTGATATGGTACAGGAAATATATATTAAGGTTTTTAAGAATATTGACAAATTTGATACAGAGATGCCATTTCATCCATGGATAAGAAAAATTTCAGTTAATACATGTTTAAACTTTACAAGAACAATTAAAAATAATGTGGTATCTATGAATGTATGTATAAATGACATTGATGGTGAGGTAACATTAGGAGATACATTTGTGTCAGAAGAAGATGTTCTAGATGAAGTTATTAATTTAGAAACTAAAACCATAATAAAAAAATATCTTACTGAGATGCCAGAGGAATATAGAATGGTTATAGTTCTTAGATATTATGAAGAATTATCATATAATGAAATAGCAGAACTTATTGGAAGGCCATTGGGGACCATAAAAACTGAAATTTATCGTGCAAAAGCTATTCTTAAGAAAAAACTTGAAAAAGTTATGGAGGTGAATAAATAATGTGCAATATGGACAAGCGATTGTTATATTCTTATGCAGATAATTCAATAGAACCCTTGGAAAAAATAATTTTGGAAGAACATTTGAAATATTGTAAGGAATGCGCGCAAGAATTAATTGAAATAAGAAATATGGAAGGTAAACTAGCAGCTTTTGATTTTGAAGATATTGAAATTCCACAAAGGTTATCAGATTTAAGTGAACTTATTATCGATAACTGCTTAAATGAAGTTGAAAAAGAAAAACCAAAAATAACATATAACAATTATAAAGAAAGTATACGATTAATGAAATCCACAATTTTAGATGGATATAAGCTTAGATATAATAATCCGTATGATAAGCTGATAAAAAAGAATATTGCCATAACTACTAATATTGTAAAAAAATCAGCAGGAAGGTACTGCCAAAGTAAATTTGAAAACAGCAAACTAGCAAAAAGTAAACTGTATAAAATATTAAAGGCGGTGTAAAAAATGGCAATATTGCTTTTGGGATTGAAAATCATAAGTGTAGTATTGATAATAATTTCATTAATACTTACAGCTATAATTTTTGTACCATTTAGATATATAGTTAAAGGATCCATTGATGAAGGATTTTATGGAAATGCATGTGTTAAGTTGTTATTTGGATTAGTAAAGCTTATTATATCAAGAGAAAAAGAAAGTTCAAAAGTAAAAATGCAAATAAGTTTATGTGGGATAAATATTTCGATGGCAGATAAAAAAAAATTTAAAACCAGAGAAACCAAAAAGTCAGAAATAAAAGAAAAAAGCTCAAAGAAGATTCAATTTAATAAGAATCTTTTTAATATACTTTGCAACTATACGAAAGAAGTTTTAAATATAATTAAGCCCAAATATATAAAAGCAGATGGAATTTATGGATTTGAAGATCCATCTATGACGGGTATTTTATCTGGACTAATAAGCATAATAAATACAGCTTATCCAAACAACAACATTAATCTTTTCCCCAGATTTGAAGAAGAAGTCTACCATATTGAACTAGAAATCATGGGAAAAATTTTAGGATTTATAATTATATTTAAAACTATTCATCTTTTAATGAAAAAAGATATTAGAAAAATAATCTTTTCAAAAAAAGAAAAAAATATGAAACATTTAAAGCCAAAGATGTGTATTAAATAGTATAAAACATATTGATCAATATAAATTATAAATTAATAAGTTAAGATTTTAGGAGGAGAGATTTATGGAAAATAATTTTAAAGAAAGCATTGATTCTATATTTAGTAATTTTGAAAGATTTATAAAAACAGAAACTGTAGTTGGACAACCCATAGTTGTAGGAGAAGTAACTCTTGTACCAATTATTAGCGTATTCTTTGGCTGTGGAGCTGGTGGAGGAAAAGGAAGCGATAATAAAAGTATAGATAGCGATGGAGCAGGCGGTGGCGGTGGTGCAAGAATTACTCCTGATGCAATTGTTGTAATTAAAAAAGGTGAAGTAAGCATGCTTCCAATTAAAAGTAAAAATAATTTAGAAGCATTAATTGAAATGGTTCCAGAGATTATAACAAAAGTAAGTATGAAAAAAGAAAAAGAAGAAAAAAATCAGAATAATAAAGAAGATGAAGAATAAAAAATAAAAGAAGATATAACATATATATAGCCTCAATTTAATAATACTGCGATTAGATTTATAAAAATTATGAGAAAATTTAATTGTAAATAGTATTAGTAAGGAGGTATAAATATATGACTGCAAGAGAACTTACTATAAAAACAATAAATGATATAAAAAAAGAAGATTAAAAGGTGAAAAGGAATATATGGCATACCAAAAAGAAAAGAACTCAAGAAAATTGAAAAATTGGAGTGTAAAGGTTGGAGGGGGCCGCTGGTAGATAAAAACAAATATATAAGAACAAATTTATTGTATTTCATATTTTATGTTTGAAATAATATCTTTACAATATATAATAATATAGTATACAAAGTTATAAAAATCTTTTGTATACTATATTATTTTTTATGATAGGTGTGTTATATAAATGGAAGATTTAATAAAAGCAATAGATGATATGTTAAATGATGAACTGATAAAGATAGTTATAAGCAATAAAATAAATAAAGAAAATAAGTATAATAAAATAAGTATATTTTTAAAAGAAAATAAGAAAAAGGAATATTATCAAATTGAAAAGTATACTGATAAACAGGTATTTCATGAGAATATAGAAAAAGAAGAACTTAGAGATAAGATTTTAGAGTTTGTTTATAATAATTATAAGCAGCTTAACGGATGGTCAGAGAAAACAACTTTTGATATGAAGATTTCTAAAAAAGGTAAAATTCTTTTAAGTAAAAGTAAAACTAATAATACTAAACTGTCAAACAAAAGTCATAATAAAGAAAAGAATTATATACTTAAAGAAGGTACAATAATAAAACCGCTTATTGATTTAGGGGTATTTACTAAGGAAGGAAAGGTTGTTAATTCTAAATATGATAAATACAAACAAATAAACAGATTCATTGAAATAATCGATGATGAAATAAAGAAAAAAGATTATAAAGAACTTACTATATTAGATTTTGGGTGCGGAAAATCATATTTAACTTTTGTGCTTTATCATTATTTTGTAGAAATAAAAAAGATAAATGTTAAAATGATTGGTTTGGATCTTAAGGAAGATGTTATAAATAAATGTAATAAAATTGCTAAAGCATATAATTATGAAAATCTTCATTTTGAGCTTGGTGATATAAATGGTTTTAAATATAATAATAAAGTAGATATGGTTATAACGCTTCATGCTTGTGATACAGCTACAGATTATGCACTTTATAATGCTATAAAATGGAATGCTAAAATGATTTTTTCTGTACCTTGTTGTCAACATGAACTAAATGCTCAAATGAAAAGTGAAAATTTAAATATACTAACAAATTATGGAATAATACAAGAAAGAATTGCTGCACTTATGACTGATAGTATTAGAGGAAATCTTTTAGAATATATGGGATATAAAACTCAGCTATTAGAATTTATAGACATAGCTCATTCGCCTAAAAATATATTGATACGAGCAAGCAAAAACAAAGTATCAGATGAAAAGAAAAATATAGTTTTAAACGAAGTTAATAATTTAATTAAAGAATTTAATTTTAATCCAACTTTATATAAATTGTTAAAGAACGATGGTTGTATCTTATAATTCAACAAAATATAAAAAATTCTATACACATAAATTAAAATATCTTCAATATGTGATAATAATTGAAGATATTTTTTGATTTACATTATATGAAGAATGTTGAATAAATGATATAATCTTATTATTAGGAGAAGATGACTAAATATATAAGCGTAAAGGGGTAGATGTTATGGAAACTAAAAATGACATATTATTAGAATCAGGAACAGGAGAATTGGAGATAATAGAATTTGTGGCAAATGGCAATCATTATGCAATTAATGTTGTTAAGGTTAAAGAAGTTATTGAAATGCCAAAGGATGGATTAACAAAGCTTCCAGATCCTAGACCTGAAATAGCAGGACTTATTTTATGCAGAGATGAAATATTAACATTAGTAGATTTAAAATATATTTTAACAAAGCAAAAATCAAAAAATATAGGTGCTAAAGTTATAATATGTGAGTTTAATAAAATAAAGGTAGCATTTAATATTGATGATATTATAGCTGTACATCGTATTAAATGGGAAGAAATAAGAAAACCAGATGATTTATCAGAAAACTCATTGTCTGTAGGGAATATTCTTCTTGGAACAAAAGTTTTGATAATGCTTGACTTTGAAAAAATAGTTACAGATATTTGTCCAAGCTCTGGAATAAGTGAAGACAGACTTGTAAATGTAGACTATAAAGATAGATCAAATATAAAAGTCATGCTTGCAGATGACTCAGCTTTAATAAGAAGACTATTAAAAGATACATTAACCAAAGCAGGATTTAGAAATTTAAGAATTTTTGATGATGGACAGCAGGCTTTAGATTATTTAACTGAACTTAAGGCTAAAAAAGGTGAAAACTTTAGAGAAGATGTACAATTACTAATAACAGATATAGAAATGCCTAGAATGGATGGTCTTACATTAACAAGAAAAATTAAAGAAGATCCTATATTACAAAAACTTCCTGTTATAGTATTCTCTTCATTAATTACTGATGAGCTAAGACACAAAGGAGAATCAGTAGGAGCAAATGCACAATTAAGTAAACCAGAAGTTGAGGGATTAGTTAAAACAATAGATAACTTACTGTCTTAATTAACAGAATAATAAATAATGGTCAGTAGTTTGGTTAAAACAATATATACTTAAAAAATAAAAAGATAATTTAAAATGGAATTGAAATTTTATATGTTTATATAAAAAATCTAGCTAAGCTTATAAGAAAATTATTTTAATATAGTTTTTCTTATGAATAATTTTTAGCAAGTAACGTTATAATATGATTAATTATTAAAGCAGTTAGTAAGGATTTTAGAAAGATAAATATAATAGAATTTTAGTTCCATTTTTTTGAATTAAAAATAACAATACAAATTTGGGCAGATGAACTATTAACGACAAAATAATCGATAGATGCATAAAAATTTTAGCTATAATTAAATAAAATTTAAAAATAATTCAAAATTGTTTGACAAAAGACAAACAATAGACTAGAATTGATTTGTGAAAAGTGTTAAAAATATCACAAGATAAATTTTTTAGTGAATTTACTAGGAGGTATGGGAATGAAAGTTACAAACCCACAAGAATTGACAGCAAGAATTGAAGCATTAAGAGTAGCACAAAAAGAATTCGCAAACTTTACTCAGGAACAAGTTGATGAAATATTTAGACAAGCGGCTATGGCAGCTAATAATAACAGAATTAAATTAGCTAAAATGGCAGTAGAAGAAACTGGAATGGGTATAGTTGAAGATAAGGTTATAAAAAACCACTTTGCGGCTGAATATATTTACAACCAATATAAAGATATGAAAACTTGTGGAGTTCTAGAAGAGGATCACACATATGGTATTACTAAAGTTGCAGAGCCGATAGGTGTTATAGCAGCTATAGTTCCAACAACAAACCCAACTTCAACAGCAATATTTAAGACGTTAATTGCACTTAAAACAAGAAATGCAATAATTATATCACCACATCCAAGAGCTAAAAATGCTACAATTGAAGCTGCTAAAATAGTTTTAGATGCAGCAGTTAAAGCTGGAGCTCCAGAAGGAATAATAGGATGGATTGATGAACCATCAGTAGAATTATCACAAAATGTTATGAGAGAGTCAGATATAATACTTGCTACAGGTGGCCCTGCAATGGTTAAGGCAGCTTATTCATCAGGAAGACCAGCTTTAGGGGTTGGAGCAGGAAACACTCCAGCGATAATAGATGAGACTGCACATATTAAAATGGCAGTGAACTCAATTCTTTTATCAAAAACTTTTGATAATGGAGTGATTTGCGCATCAGAACAATCACTTGTTGTATTAGAAGAAGTTTATGATGAAGTTAAGAAAGAATTAAGTGAAAGAGGAGCTTATATCTTAAAAGGTGAAGAAATAGATAAGGTAAGAAAGATTATCTTAAATGAAAAAGGCGGATTAAATGCCAACATGGTTGGTCAATCTGCATATAAAATTGCTAAAATGGCAGGTGTAGATGTGCCGGAAACTTCTAAGGTATTAGTAGGTGAAGTTACTTCAGTAGAGCTTGAAGAACCATTCTCACACGAAAAATTATCACCAGTACTTGCAATGTACAAAGTTAAAACATTTGAAGAAGCTTTAGATAAGGCTGATAGATTAATAGTTCTTGGTGGAATGGGTCACACATCAGTACTTTACACAGATGAAATAAAATCAAAAGATAGAATATCAGCCTTCGGTGCTAGAATGAAAACTGCAAGAACATTAATAAACATGCCAGCATCTCAAGGAGCTATAGGTGATTTATTTAACTTTAAACTTGCACCATCTTTAACATTAGGATGTGGATCATGGGGAGGAAACTCAGTTTCAGAAAACGTTGGTCCTAAGCATTTAATAAATGTAAAAACTATAGCTAAGAGGAGAGAAAATATGCTTTGGTTTAGAGTTCCTGAAAAAACTTATTTTAAATATGGATGTTTACCAATTGCTTTAAATGAATTAAGTGATATGGGTAAGAAAAAGGCATTCATAGTAACAGATAAGGTATTGTTCGAACTTGGATACACTAATAAAATTACAGAAATTTTAGATGCAAACAAAATACAATATAGAATATTCTGTGATGTTGAACCAGATCCAACTTTAAGATGTGCAAAAGCTGGAGCTAAGGAAATGTTAAGCTTTGAACCAGATACAATAATAGCTCTTGGTGGTGGATCAGCTATGGATGCTGCTAAGATAATGCATGTTATGTATGAACATCCAGAAGTTAGATTTGAAGATTTAGCTATGAGATTCATGGATATAAGAAAGAGAGTATATAAATTCCCTGAAATGGGCGTTAAAGCTATGATGGTTTCAATTGCTACATCAGCAGGAACTGGTTCAGAAGTTACTCCATTTGCAGTTATAACAGATGAAGAAACAGGAATAAAATATCCACTTGCTGACTACGCTTTAACACCAGATATGGCTATAGTTGATGCTGAACTTATGATGAGTTCACCAAAGGGGTTAACAGCTTGTGCTGGTATAGATGTATTAGTTCATGCTATGGAAGCTTATGTTTCAATAATGGCATCTGAATATACAAATGGTATGGCGCTTGAAGCAATAAGATTAGTATTTAAATATTTACCACTTGCATATAGTGAAGGAACAACTAATGTTAAAGCAAGAGAAAAAATGGCGCATGCATCATGTATCGCTGGTATGGCGTTCTCAAATGCTTTCCTTGGAATTTGCCACTCAATGGCTCATAAGCTAGGTGCATTCCATCACTTACCACATGGTATGGCAAACTCATTATTATTAAATGAAGTAATTAAGTTTAATGCTACAGATGCTCCAACTAAGCAGGCAGCATTTGCTCAATATAAATATCCAAGTGCAGCAGGCAGATATGCTAAGATTGCTGATTATTTAGGACTTGGTGGAAATACTACAGAAGAAAAAGTTCAATTATTAATTAGAGCTGTAGAAGAATTACAAGTAAAAGTAAATATGCCAAAAACAATTAAAGAAGCTGGTGTATCTGAAGATAAATTCTATGCAAGCTTAGATGAAATGGTAGAACAGGCATTTGATGATCAATGTACTGGAGCTAACCCAAGATATCCACTTATGAGTGAGCTTAAAGAAATGTATATAAATGCTTATGATATAAAAAAAGAAGAAACTAAAAAATCTAAAAAGAAATAGTTATAGATTAAAGACAGTCTACTTAAGGTAGGCTGTCTTTTTTATTCTTTAGGAAATTATATTTATTAAAAAAATTAAAATATAAATTAATATTTTTGATTTTATAAGTTTATAAATAAATAAAATTAATGGAAATATTAAAAAAATTAATATTGTCTATTTACAAATTTTATAAATAGTGATAAATTATTATTAAGGAATGGAGATGATTTAATGCATGAGATAATAAGTAGATGTCCAATATGTGCTAAGAAGCTTGTGGCAACTAAATTAAGATGTAATAGTTGTAATACTGTTATAGAAAATGAATTCAAGTTATCTAAATTTGATTATTTAAATAAAGAACAGCTTTATTTTATAGAAACTTTTATAAAATGCAGGGGAAGTATAAAGGAAGTAGAAAGAGAGCTCGGAATATCATATCCAACTGTTAGATCAAAGCTAGATGAAGTTATTGCAGCATTAGGATATCCAGTAAAAGAGATGAAAGAGCCTAGATTAAGACAAGATAATAATAATATATTGGATGCACTTGAAAAGGGTGAAATATCTCCAGATGAAGCAATTAATAAATTAAAAGAATAAGAAAACACAATTTTAAAAAATATATTAGGGCAAAAAATATCAAAATAAATTATAAAAAATGGAGGATATTATTATGAATGAAGAAGTTTTGAGAGTTTTAAAGATGGTTGAGGAAGGGAAAATAACTGCTGATAAGGCAAAAGACCTTATTGATGCACTAAATAATTCAAATAGAACAAATGATAGTGATGCACAAATTGTAATCAGTGAAAATAAGAATTATGAAGACAAATTTTTAAGAATAAAAGTATTAAGGGCAGAAGGTGATAAAGTTAATGTACAGCTTCCTATCAAAATAATAAGAGAAGTTCTTAAGGTTACAGGAAAACTTCCAATTAAAACAGAAGGATTGGATGGAGTAGATATAGAACAATTAATGAATACAATAGTAACTTGTCTTGATAATGAAGCAATGGGAGAGATTGTTGATGTAACTTCTAATAAAGGTGATATAGTGAAGGTAGTTATAGAATAGAGGCACTATTATGAAGGTTTCAATAAAAGCAGATAAAATAAGATTTACTATACTTATTCCTTTATCTTTATGTGGATTTATTATTAGGCATATACCTAATAAAGAACTAACAGATGAATTAAAGGTGTTAATAATAGAAGCAATTAAATGTGTTAAAAGAAGTTCTAGAGAATATAAAGGAATGAAGATTGTAGAACTAGAAACAGCTGATGGACAGGAAGTAAAAATCACTTTATAAATTAAATAAGGGACATACTAAGTTTAGAGTAAAATAACCTAAATTCAATATATGATAAGCTCGATTGTAGGAAAATTTGAGTGAAAATTCTAAAAATAGAGGCTGTTCCAAAAACAATTTGCTTCAAAAGCAAGTTGTTTTTGGAACAGCCTCTGTTTAAGAATTTTTACTCAAATTTTTGATACAATGCTATCCTTATTCATCATTGATAATTTTTTATTGAAAGTTGTTTTTGCAACTTATTTAGGTTATGACTTTAATTTTTCATGTGTTTTTATGTATGAGTCATACCAATTATTAAATAAAACTCTAAATGATGCGGCTATAGGAACAGATAAAAGCATTCCAAATAAACCACCTATATTTCCACCAATAAGGATTGCCATCATTGTGAAAACTGGATGAAGACCAACACTGTCGCCAACTATTTTAGGTGCAAGAAGATTGTTATCTATTTGTTGAACAACAAGCATAGAAATTATTGCATAAAGAATTTTTAATGGATTTCCACTTAATAAACCCATTATGGCAGCAAGTATAGTACCAACAATTGGTCCTACATAAGGAATCATATTACATATTCCAGCTATTACACCTATTATAAAAGCATAATCAATTCCAACAATCTCTAGTGCGATTGCAGATAAAACTCCAACAAAGAATGCTTCTAATAATTGACCTTTAATAAATTTAGCAAAAGTTTCATGAATTGTTTTGAAAACATATGCGATTTTTCCACCAAGCTTACTTTTTCTAAAAACTAAATTGTATAGTTTTTTCCAAAGATTTATAAAATATTCTGAATCTTTTAATATATAAATACTTAGTATTAATGAAATAAAAAATGTAGCGATTCCACTTCCTATGCTTAATATGTATGAAGTAAAATTACCTAAATTGCTGGCAATATATTGTTGTACATATTGAAGTGATTCTAAAATATAAGGCTCTAATTCCTTAATAAATGGAATATTTAAATTTCTGATTGTATCACTTATTGATGTACTATTAAACAAATTTGAGTTTAGGTACAGAGAAATTTCATCAACAATATTAGAGATAGTTATATTATTTGAAATCTGTCCTCCAATCATAAAGTAGATTCCACAAAGCAGCCCGAGTATTATCCCAATAACGGAAAGGTAAGAAAACAGTATAGCTAAAATTCTTCGAGATGATTCTTTTTTTACTTGAAAAATTGTATTATTTTTAAGAAAATTTTCTATAGCCTTCGTTATTGGAAATAATAAATACGCTATTATGAATGCAAAAAACAACGGCTTTATTAACTTATATATATTTCTTAAAATATCTAAGGACTTGCCGAAGATATCTCCAATATTTGAGATGATTAAATATGCAATATATATTGAAATAGAAGTAACAGCAACATAAATTCCATATTTTATAAGTTTTTTGTCAATTTCGATTTTCATATAATAACTCCTTTCTATAATATTATATTTTACAGTATAAATTATAATAAATAAATCGGTTTTAATATTAAAAATTTATTAAATTAGCAAAGTAGATGTTGGGCAATATAAATAAAGGACGTAGAATCATGGTTTAGTGGATAACAACCGAAATTCAATATA
>ENA-OWPM01000889-OWPM01000889.1-human-gut-metagenome-genome-assembly--contig:-NODE-889-length-29774-cov-10.659948_pt1 | contig 29774 bp, 26 predicted proteins | sample MGYA00248267_ERZ651852 | MGnify/ENA primary metagenome ERZ651852 (study PRJEB26924, sample SAMEA4378228) | human gut metagenome | biome: human gut; feature: human-associated habitat; material: faeces...
GCTGATCTGGAATGGATTTTTGCACGTAACTATGAAGGTACTGAATAGTTACGAATCATTTATTAAAGGAGGACTTTATAAGCATGGAAAAATCAACGGTTTATTTTACCGATTTCCGGTGTTCGGTTGGAACCAGCCAGTTGGACAAGCTGAAAAAGCTCTGCGTTGCTGCAGGAATCAAAAACATTGACATGGACGGAAAATTCGTCGCGATCAAAATGCATTTCGGTGAGCTCGGAAACCTCGCTTTCCTTCGTCCGAACTACGCGAAAGCCGTTGCGGATCTCTGTAAGGAACAGGGCGGCATGCCGTTTCTGACCGACTGCAACACCCTGTATCCGGGCAGCAGAAAAAATGCCCTGGATCACTTAGACTGTGCAAACCTCAACGGCTTCAACCCGATCTCCACCGGCTGCCAGATCATCATCGGTGACGGTCTTCGCGGAACCGACGAGGTGGAAGTTCCGGTCGTAAACGGAGAGTACTGCAAGACGGCCCTCATTGGACACGCGGTTATGGACGCCGACGTCTTTATCAGCCTGACCCATTTCAAAGGTCATGAGTCCACCGGTTTCGGCGGTGCCATCAAAAACATCGGTATGGGCTGCGGAAGCCGTGCCGGAAAAATGCAGCAGCACGCAAGCGGAAAGCCGGCTGTCCGCGAGAAGCTCTGCCGCGGCTGCAGACGCTGCGCGAAAGAATGCGGAAGTGATGCTATTACATATGTAAATAAGAAAGCCGTCATTGATTATGACAAGTGCAAAGGTTGCGGCCGCTGTATCGGTGCCTGCAGCTTTGATGCTATCTACAACCCGAACTACAATGCCAACGAGCTTTTAGACCGCAAGATGGCAGAGTACGCGCAGGCTGTCTGTTATGACCGCCCGTGCTTCCATATTTCCCTTGTGCAGGATATCAGCCCGAACTGTGACTGCCACGGTGAAAATGATGCCCCGATCCTTCCGGATATCGGAATGTTCGCAAGCTTCGATCCGGTCGCTCTGGACCAGGCCTGCGCGGATGCCTGTCTGAAGGCAGCTCCAATCGCCAATAGCCAGCTTGGAGAACATCTCTCCCAGCCGGGATGGCACTGCCACCATGATCACTTCAAGGATTCCAACCCAAATATCGAATGGCAGGCGACTCTCGATCAGGCGGAAAAGATCGGTCTCGGCACAAGACAGTATGAGCTGAAACGGATCTGATCAGGATCTTCCTTGAAATAAAAAACGGGGAGAAGTTCCATTTTACGGAACTTCTCCCCGCTTTTTATGTACGATTGCAACGCGTCATTCCCTTCATGTTCGCCGGAAAGATCTATTCCCGCTCAATCGCATCCATCAATTTTTTACATCTTCATTCCAATCGCTCTCGGCTTGCATCCGTCCGGAATCGGGCAGTGATAGGTGTCGCCATCCAGCTCTTCCTCCATCTCCGCTTTCGCCTTTGCGATGATCTCCGGATCCTCATACATATCGATCGCTGCGCCTGCCATTGCCTTTGCCGCGTAGATCAGTCCCTTGTGTGCCAGTCCGCTCTTGCCCTGGGAAACAACCTGCCAGGAGTGGCCCGGTGTTCCAGCCGCCCATGTAGCAACGTAGGCCTGGGCAGTCGGGCAGTTCCAGCTCACGTCACCGACGTCCGTGGAACCGAAGGACATGATTCCGTCCGGGTTGAACGGAGCGACAAAGCGGTACATGCTCTCGCCCTTATGGGAAAGGACTTCCGCCTTAGCTGCTTTGTCCTTGCAGTTCTTTGCGATCTTCTCTAAGGACTCAAAACGGCTGTCGCCAACGCCCTCGCTGATGGCTTTGGCAAACTTCATCTCCTCTTCCGTGTACTCCGGAGCGCCAAGCTCCACAAGGTTGTCCCAGAGTTCCTTCGCGATCACCTTGTTGCTCATAAGGTTCGAGCAGCCCTTTACGAAATCGATCTCCACGCGGGTCTCTGTCATATGGGCAGCACCCTCAGCGATCTTGTTGACACGCTGATAGATCTCCTCCACCTGACTGTTCTTCGGGGCACGGATCAGATACAGAACTTCCGCGTACGGCTGTACAACGTTCGGGGAGTATCCGCCGGTGTTTGTGATCGCATAGTGGATTCTCGCTTCTGGAACCACATGCTCTCTTAAGAACTGGACACCCATGTTCATAAGTTCCAGCGCGTCAAGGGCGCTTCGTCCAAGATGCGGTGCGCCGCCTGCGTGGGCGCTCTTTCCATAGAATTTATACGCTACCTGATAGTTTGCGAGGGAGCTTCCCGTGTCGGCCTGCGTTAAATCTCCCGGATGCCATGTGATCGCGGCATCAAGGTTTGCGAACACTCCGCCTTTCGCCATAAATGCCTTTCCGGATCCGCCTTCCTCACCCGGGCAGCCAAAATAGATCACGGTTCCCGGTTTTCCGCTTTCTTCCAGATATTTTTTGATTCCGATCGCCGCGGAGAGGGACGCTGTGCCGAGCATGTTATGTCCGCAGCCGTGTCCGCTGGCGCCATCATGCACAACGATCTTCTCGGTAGCTCCCGCTTCCTGATCCAGTCCGGACAGGGCATCGAACTCGCCTAAGATACCGATCACAGGTTTTCCGGAACCAAACGTGCCCTTAAATGCCGTCTTTACATCCGCAAGACCTGTCTCAACTGTAAAACCTTCTGCTTTCAGAACATCGCAGAGGATCTTCATCGACTTGTCTTCCGTGAAGGCAGTCTCCGCGCAGCCCCAGATCTCGTCGCTGGCGGTAAAGATCTCGCTGGATTTCTTATCAATTTCTTCCCAAGCTGTCTGTTTTCCCATCTCCATATCACCTTTCCTGTACATGATTTCCGGCTGTTGTCCGCACTGCTTTTTTCATTTTTTCTAAAAGCGGCCCTCGAACTTGCATATTCGAGTTATTCTGATTTTTTGCACAATACGCAACCAGTTATCTATAATTATACTATTTTATTCCATGATGCGCAACCTTTTTATTCTTTTGTGTGTAAAGTAAATTTTCCGTTTTAATTATATCAAATTTTCTCCTCTATTTATGTTGCTCTTCACAGCCGCTTCCGGCTTCGGAGTTTTTTGGACATGGCTTTTTGCTGGCTTTCTGCTGAATCAAATTAAGCTTGCGCTTTTATACCTGCGATGGTATAATTTACAGGTAATGCCCTGTGATACAGGGCGAACGTGAACACACTGGAGGTATCCACATGAACTGGAGTATCGTAGCAAATGTCATTCTTGTCATTCTCCTGATCCTTGTCGTTGTCCTCGCTGTGCTTTACTTCCTCGGACGTAAGATGGAAAAGCGCCAGGTAGAACAGCAGAGCGCGATCGATGCCGCTAAGCAGACTGTGAGTCTGATGGCGATCGACAAGAAAAAGTTGAAAATAAAGGAAGCCGGACTCCCGCCGATCGTTTATGAGCAGACTCCATGGTATGCAAAGTGGATGAAGGTTCCGGTAGTTAAAGCAAAAATCGGTACAAAGATCATGACCATGATCGCCGATGAAAAGGTCTTCCTTCAGCTCCCGTTAAAGACTGAGGTCAAGGTTGAGATCAGCGGTCTTTACATCACAGCGATCAAGTCCGTTCCGCGTGGAGGACTGATCCCGCTTCCGAAGAAGAAAACGATCGGTCAGCGTATCAAAGGAATTTTCAAAAAAGACTGAATCGACAAGAAAAAGACAAAATAAAAAAGCCCCCTCTTCTGATGAATTTAGTTTCATCCAGAAGACAGGGCTTTTTTATTTGATTTTAAATCAATCCTACAGACTTCATAAAGAAGATCCATAAGAACAGTGTAAACATGGACACCGCCGTACTGATCACGACAAACTGTCCGGCAAGCTCTCCGTCACCGCCCATATTCTGCGCCATCGGGTAGGATGCGGCTGCAACCGGTGTCGCGTAGACAGCGATCAGAAGGAACAGCTCAAGTCCACGAAGTCCAAAGGCGTAAGCGATCGCGATGATGATCGCCGGAAGGATAAACAGCTTGCAGGTAAGCGTTGGAACCAGATATTTGAGGTTTTTCCGGATTGCCTTAAACTGTAAGGTTCCACCGAGCACATAGATCGCCAGCGGAGAAGTCATATTGGAGAACGCTGCGATCGGGGTCACAAGACTTCCCGGAAGCTTGATCCCGAGGAAAAAGAAGATCAGACCCACGATGGCACCCTGCAGGAGCGGATTCGTTGCCACCGCCTTCAGTGTCTTCTTAATATCTGATTTTCCCTCTCCGTTGAACATTTCAAGAATAAATACCGATGTGGTATTGTAGATCGACACAACGACCGTAACCATCATAGCCGCGATCGATGCCGCTGAATCTCCGAATACCGCGATCGTGAGCGGCAGTCCGAACAGAACAAAGTTGCTTCGGAAAATCGCCTGGATGATAACGCCTCTTCTGGGGTTTTCCTTTACGATCTTCGGAATGATCACGATCAGGAGAGCTTCCACGATCAGGATACTTGCACCCGTGAAAATCAAAAGCAATGGTCTCGGAAGCGACTCGGCATCGGCTTTATAAATATTGTAGAAGGTCATAAACGGATAAAATACCCGGAAGACCATCTGGTTCAGCTTCTGTAAAAATTCCTCTTTCACAACTCCTCTGATCTTCATCGTATATCCGAGCGCCAGATAACAGAAGAACGGGATGACCGCATTAACCGCGACTAAAAAACTCTCCATACATCGTTTGTCCTCTCACAGCTGTTCTTTCGACCGCTATTTCTCCGAATACGATCTACAGGCCAGCTGCGTCCTTTCTTTTTTGTCATCTCCCTGAGCTGTCAGGAAATGCGTATTTGTGTAACCCTTTCAACATCCCCATATCAAGTCTTTTCTCTATATTGAAATTCCCAGCACTTCATCCTTTTTCGATGATGCCAGAATTTCTGTACTGCAGTCGAATGCATACTCCCCGTTCATCTCCATGGAATATTTGATTCTTAGAAGAATGGACTCTTCGTCCTCCTCAACTTCAAGCAGGGAAGTCGTGATCCCCATCAGGAACAGTCCCATCGGCGTCCGGTAGTTTGCTGTCGTCCGTCTTCCGGGTTCAAAGATCATGTGGCTCTCCACAAGTCCGCGTTTCATGACCTCGATCCGGTTCTCCATCACTTTCACCGTATTGTGGGTCGGTGTGCCCGTCTCGTCAAGCGACTCATCATAGATCAGATACTGCTTGCCGTTTTTCACATAATACGTCCCCGGGGTGATCATCTCGACCGTGTCCTCTTCCTCACCGATCGTCTGTACCCCCCGGACACGGACTAAAATATCCTTTGTCATGTAAATCTCCCCTGATATATCATTTTGAACGGTCCGCACGGCTTCAGGCACGGACCGCTGTGAACATTTTTATCTCTCATATCTCCGAAACGCGTGATCGATCAGATCGTCGATCAGCTGTCTCTTGTCTACACCTCTTGCCTCCCACAACATCGGATACATGCTGATGGCGGTGAAGCCCGGAAGTGTGTTGATCTCATTGAATACGACCGTTCCGTCGGCCTTTACAAAGAAATCCACGCGGGATAAGCCGTAGCCGTCCACCGCGTTGAAGATCTTAACGGCATCCTCACGGACACGCTCTGTGGCTCCGTCAGGAAGCTCCGGGTCAACGACGGTCTTGGACTCCGCATTGTAGTATTTCGCGTCGAAATCATAGAACTCAGCCGCAGCAAGGATCTCACCCACGCCGGAGGCTTTCGTGGAATCACCGTCACCGAATACGCCGCACTCAATCTCACGGCCCACGATCATCTCCTCTACGAGGATACGGCGGTCATTGTCAGCTGCTTCCCTTAAACCGGTAATCAGCTCTTCTCGGTTGTCTGCTCTTGTAACACCTCTGGAGGAACCGGCGTTAGACGGCTTTACAAATACCGGATATGGGATCTCTTTTTCGATTTTCGCGATAACCGCATCCATATCCTTTAATTCCGCTTTCATAACGGAAACGTAAGCTGCCTGACAGATGCCGAGTCCGCTTACCATGCGCTTTGTGGAAAGCTTATCCATCGATACCGCGGAAGCGAGAACGCCGCAGCCGACGTACGGGACCTTCGCAAGCTCAAGGATTCCCTGTACGGTTCCGTCCTCACCGTAGAGACCGTGAAGGACCGGGAATACCACATCCACCGGAATCTTCTCAAAAGATCCGTTCTCTGTGACGATCAGGCATTTCTCCTTTGCGTCCGGAGACAGCACCGCCCCAGTTTTTGACTCTCTCCAGGTATCATCTTTGACCTGGCTTAAGGAGTCCACCTTTACCCAGTGTCCGTCCTCCGTGATCCCGACGAGGATCACATTATATTTCTCCTCATTGATATTTGCTGCCACATTCTGTACAGACATACAGGATACTACATGCTCAGATGACTGTCCGCCAAACAGGACAACGATATTTTTCTTTTCCATGATGTTTTTTTTGATTCCTCTCTGATTTTCTATTCAAGTCGAACGTCCGTGAGATTTGGCGCGTGATCCCGGTCAGCAAAGCCGGCAGATTCCTTACAGGACCACTGTGCACCCGAATCATTTCCCCCGATGCACTGGCACTGGACGGGCTGTTTTGACATGTTATCGTTTAGATTATAGCACAACTGGTAATAATTACAAACAGGAAATAACATTTGCCTCTGACATAAAAAGTAAAAAGCAAAGAAGGTGTATCTATGAAACGAACCTGTAAGCTCAGTCTCTCTTTCCTGTGTTTTTTGATCTGTTTTCTTCTTTCCATGTCCGGCATCCGGGCGCGGGACGAGGCTCTGGCGGCGGATATTGCCCCAAAGATCCTGCGGTTCCATGTTCTCGCGAACAGTGATTCCGCCAAAGACCAGGCGTTAAAGCTTCGGGTGAAGGATCTTCTTCTGGAAAAGATCCGGGACGGGGCCGCCGCGGGTCAGATCGCCGGAAAAGAGGAGCTGAAAGCATATATCCTGTCTGAATCTTCCACACTGGAAGCCGCAGCAGAAGACTTTATCCACAGCTTCGGGTATGATTACGCTGTACATGTGGGGATCGAGACCTGCAGGTTTCCGGTGCGCACCTACGGGGACATGACATTTCCCGCCGGGATGTATGAAGCCGTCCGGGTGACCATCGGGAACGGTGCCGGGCACAACTTCTGGTGCGTTCTGTACCCATCCTTATGCTACACGGACAGCGTTCATGCGTCGATGCCGGAGGAATCGAAGGAAATGTTGAAAAATCTGATCCCGGAGGACGATTTTCAGTCGCTGCTAAAGGCAAGACCGGCCTGTTTCCTGAAAAGCACCAGCCCAGCGGCCACTGGCGAACACACTTCCCATACAGCTATCGTCTCTGCAGCCACCCCTGATAATACTGCCAAAACTTCGGGTAAAAAAAGTGAGCAGGAAACATCTTCCCTGCCCACTGTGAAAGTCCGTTTTCGGATCGCTGAACTATTTTCAGCGCATCCGCAGCTTACTGACTAAGACTTAAGTTTCCCTTAACCGCCCAGTCATAGGTCTCCACCGCCTGGAACAATGAGAGGTCTCCGGTCTTCACCGCGATCTCCTTTGTCTTTAAGGAGTTCTGCTGCTGCATATACTCAAGGCGTCCGATGGTTCCTAACTGCCATTTTCTCTCGGCAGTCTCCATCTTCGTCTTTTCCAGCTCGTAAGCTGCCTTTGCTGTCTGGAGCTCGTTTCTCTTCTGGAGAACGTCGTTGTAAAGGTTTACGAGGGAGGACGCGACTTCTTCCTTCTCCTGCTTGATCGTGCGCTGTAAGTTCTGGTACTCGACGGAGCCTGCGTCCTTGTTGTCGAGGTCCAGCACGTTGTATCGGATCGTAAAGTTGTTGTCCTGCGCCGCCTGTTTGTCCTTCTCCGGGTTCATTCCGTCGATCCTTGTGAGATCAGCTGCCGGGACATCCTTGATCTCCGGCTTTGCGTCATACTTCCATCCGAGCATCGTGCAGAGAGTCTGACGGAGCTTCTGCTCACTGGATGTCAGTGTCAGTTTCGTTGCCTGGGTGGACTCCAGCTGCTGTCTCGCGGAAAGGACCTGGCTCTGGGTCGCAAGACCGTTGGCTGCCTGGTTCTGGGTGGACTGGTAGACTGCCTCTAAGAGTGTGAGTCCGCTCTCTAAGCTCTCCTCGTTGAGCTTTAACTGCTTGTAGCCGATCATGGCGCTCTGGGCGCCGGCGGTCAGCGCCGCACGGGTGCTGTCCACAAGCTTGATATGCATCTGCTCCGGGGATACCTGTTCCAGGCTGTCGCCCTGCAGCGCAATTGCGTCTGCCTGGTAGTCCATGAGTTCTGAACTGTAATAGAGCTGTGCGTAGTTTGTCGGAGTCATTGCCGGAACTTTACCGATCATCTCTTTGGCTGCGTCAAGAGAGCCTTTCAGTGTACTTGCCGTATCCGCAAGCTCTCCCGAACTATCCAGTAATTTTGATTTCAGCTTCACGACATCCTTTGCTGCGTCCTTCTTATCGGAATATGTCTCTTTCACTGTCTTAAACGTCGGGCTGTAGACCTCAACAAGCTTCCCGATCTCGTCATATTCCAGCATGTTATCCGCGAGCTTCTTCATCGTCGCGTCATCGTACTCATTTCCCGGCTGGGATATAAATCCGTTCTCATCCGCAACACCGGTCGCCTGAACCGCCTTCGTCGCTGCGAAAGCGTTCACAGGCGCTGCCGCAAGCGCAAGCGCAAGTGCTGCCGGAATCACACGTCCTGTCAAATTTCTTTTCATTCTGATTCTCCTTTAGCTCTGCGATGAGGAACCGATATCGAGAAGTCCCTCAAGCGCCCACTGATAGTTTTCGATTGCTCCTGTAAGGTCGAGCTTTGCCGCTGTGTGGGATGCCTCACTGGAAAGCCATGCGGACTCCGCCTGGAGGTATTCCTGGCGGCTCATCATTCCGAGGGCATTTTTCCTGTCAGCAGCTGCCTTGTCGGCCTTTGCGGCTCCGTAAAGCGTCTCAGATGCCTCGTAGGCTTTCCGTTTCTGCTTTACGTCCTGGTACATAAGATCCAGGGAAGAACGGATAGAATCTTCCTGGTCCTTGATATTTCTGGCTTTCTTTACTGCTCCGCCGGAGGAACTGGCCTTTGCCATTCTTGTATCATACAGCGTATAGTTCATCTCGATGGCCTTCGCCTCGTCCTTCTTCGGATCGAAGGAATCGATCACCGCAAGATCCGGTTCCGGAACCTTTGTAATCTCCGGGTCCGCGTTGTACTCCCAGCCTAACATCGTGATCAGCGTCTGCTTCTGGCTGTTTAGACTGGATGCCGCCTGAAGCGCACTTCCGTTTGCGGAATTTAAGGCATCTTCTACGGTCAGAACATCTTCCGTTGACATCATTCCGAGATCTTTTTTCTTCAGTGCCGCCTCATAATTCTGCTTTGCGATCTCCTGATTTAAGACAGCAATATCATACTGATCCTTTAATGTCTCATAAGTGCGCATCGCTTCCCTTGCGGTTTTTGTCTTCTCATTTCTCGCGATACGAAGTCCGCGGAGTGCTGAGCCGCCGTTCTTTTTTCCATTTGCGGTATCTTCCAGCTGCTGCGCATAAGCGCGCAGGGCATGCATGTTTGTCCTATATTCTTTATATTCGCTGCGGGTTGAGCTGTCATTTTTCAGATCATCCGCGTCATTCTCCAGCTCATCCGCCTCCGCGCGGAGATCCGCCGCCAGCGCTAACATCTGGTCCTTTGTAAGGCCCGTGGATCCGCCCGGATTGTAATAATACTTCTGCAGCTGGTTCTGATAATCCGTATTATACCTCTCGATCAGTCCCGGAAGCTCCCAGTATTCCAGGGTATTGTCCTTAAACTTTTCAAGCGCTGCTTCGTCATATTCTGTGACCGCGACGTCCTTCGTCGCAGCTAACGCAGGAATTCCGGTACCCGCTGCCGCCAGGGAAAGACTTCCCATAAAAACGGCTGAGAGCACGGTCAGACCTGCCTTTTTCCATTGATTCTGTCTCATAGGTTTCCCTCCATCTATGAGCATAACGATTTCATCGCAGAAACGCAATAACATTTCTCTTACATTTTCTTTCCAAATACGGCAATCCGGTGGCAATTTTTATCCCCCGGCTTCCGCCTCCAAAAGCAGGAAGCCCCGCAGAGCGTTCCGCATTCCGGCTGACCGCCTCCCGACCGGGCAGCGGCCGTCTCTTGCAGACTCTGCAGGGATCCGCTTTCAATGTTCAAAGCTTTAATCTACGTCAATGATCTCTTTCTTATCCTGATTCTTTCCGCTCATGATCACATAGAAGACCGGAAGAACAAGAAGTGCCATCGCTGTAGAGACGATCAGTCCACCGACATCCACAAGGGCGAGTCCCTGCATCGTCTTACCGGCATTTCCGTAAGCCGCCGCCATCGGGATCATTGCCACGATCGTCGTGAGTGTTGTCATGAACATCGGGCGCATACGGGTCGCGCCGGCTTCAATGACCGCCTCCTTAAAGTCCATTGTTGCCCGGTACTGGTTCGCCGTATCGACGTACAAAATACCGTTGTTTACTACCGTTCCGACTAACATTAAGAAGCCTAACAGGGAGGTCATGCTGATCGGGCAGTCCACTAACCATAAGAACAGGAAGGAACCGATCAGAGCGAACGGGATCGTCGTCATCACCATGATGGAGAACTTCGGTGACTCGAACTGTGCAGCCATTACAACAAATACGAGGAATACAGCTGTGGCGATCGCCTGTCCCAGGGATGCAAACTCTTCGTTCATCATCTTTGTGGATGTGTTTTCCTGCATGGAGATCGTGCCGGATAAGTGCTTATCGATCACATCCTTCTGAATCTTCTGTTTTGTCGTGCTGTCCGCGCCCTCTGTCAGTGTACCGGTGATGGTCACCTGATACTGCTTATCACTCTTTGTGATACTCTGCGGGCTGTCCTTAAAGCCGATATCCGCGATATCCATAAGAGCTACGGATCCGCCGGTCGCTGTCGGAAGAACGATTCCCTGAAGCTTATCGATCGTATCGTACTCATCATCCGCATACTCAACCTTTACATCGATATCATTTCCGTCAACATTCAGGGTCGTTGCCGTCGTTCCGCTGACCATCATGTATACCTGGGAAGCAACTGCGGTCGGGGAGAGTCCCTCCGCTGCCGCCTTGACCGGATCCACATTGATCTTTACAAGCGGAGCGCTGTTTTCAAGGGAAGAGTGGATGTTTGTCGCATCCGGGCGCTTCTGGAGCTCGGAAACGATCTCATCCGATACTTTCTTTAAGTCATCGTACTGTGTGCTGACAAGAATATATTCGAGATCCTCCGCATTTCCCATGGACATCCCACTACCCAGAGAGCTCTGGCTTTCCAGACTGACCGAACAATCCGACCATTTCTGCATATCGCGTTTCCATTCCTTGAGCACCTGATCCGTCTTTCTGCCTCTGTCATCCTTTAAATATGCCGTCAGGGTCGCTCCGCTTCCGCCCATATTCATGGAAAGTCCGGAACTTCCGTAGGAGAGCATGTAGGAATCAAGATCCGGATCCTGAGTCACATAGTTCTCTGCTCTCTGGAGGATCTTATCGACCTCCTCGATCTTAAGACCCGGCTGGGTCTCAATCGTCACTGCGATCGTTCCCTGATCATCTGCCGGCATAAGCTCTGTCTTTAACTTTGTCGCAAGGAACAGGGAGAAGATCACAAGCACAACGGCGGTTCCCATGACCATCGCTTTTTTCTTTAAAAGCTTCTCCATCAGGGAACGGTATCCATTCTGCAGAGCTCTCATGATGCCGGAGGCCGGGGTATTTTCCTTCTCCTTCGGACGGTAGTACACGTAACAGAGCGGTACAAGCGTCATCGCGGAAATCAGGGACGCAATCATACAGAATACGATTGTGAAGCCTAACGGCTTGAACATCTGTCCGCTCATTCCGGAGATCAGAGCTAACGGGATAAATACGACACAGGTCGTAACGGTACCACCGATGATGGATTCCAGCACAGCTGCAGTACCATCGATTGCGGCTTTTCTCGTTTCAACAAAGCCACCGCCCTTATCCGTAAAGCGGAAGCAGCTTTCCAGAACTACGATTGAGTTATCAACCATCATTCCGACGCCGAGAACCAGACTCGACAGGGTGATGACGTTTAACGTAAAGCCCATGGTCTTCATGAGGATGAGGGCCGCTAAAATTGATACCGGGATGGAGGTTCCGACGATCAGGGATGCCTTGATATCCCCGAAGAACAGCCAGATGATGAACATCGCAATAATGACTGCCATGATCATGGTCTGGAATACGCTCTTTAAGGAATTGCTGATCTGATCACTGTAATCATTGACAACGACGTACTCCAGAGACGGATCCTGTGCTTTTAACGTTTGCATTGTCTCCTGGACTGCCTTGGAAACGGTAATGTGGTCGCTGTCCTGATTTTTCTTGACACCGATCGTCATCGTGTCTTTGCCGTCGTAACGTCCGATACTGTCCTTTGCCTCAACGGTATTGTAGATATTGGCAACATCTTCCATATAGATGATATTTCCGTTGCCCAGTGTGATCGGGATCTTCTTTAAAAGCTCCATCGTGTCAAAGGATGTTCCGGATGTCACGGAAAGATCCTTGTTTCCGACGGAGGTACTTCCGATCGGCATGGAAAAGTCCGCAGACTTTAAAGCCGCAATGATGGTATTCATGTTCACATGATACTGGCTTAATTTTTCCGGGATCAGCTCCGCCTTGATATAGGCCTCCTGACCACCGGATACGTCGACACTGGCTACGGAAGTCAGTTTTTCGATCTCTGGAACGATATCGTCATTTACATAGTTATAGAGGTTATCCACGCTGTCATTGTTGACCGCGAGGGTGATGGACGGCGTACTGTTGATATCCATCTCGATGATCGTCGGGGTATCGACATCATCCGGGAGATCCGACTTGATCCCATCCAGCTTTTTCTTTAAGTCATCGTAAGCTTTATCGATATCCTGGTCATAGTCATACTGGACCAGGACCATTCCGAAGTTTTCCGAAGACATGCTGGTGACGGAATCGACACCGGAAAGCGTTCCGATCTCATCCTCTATCTTACTGATCACAAGCTGATCCACGTCATCCGGGCTTGCTCCCGGGTAGACCGCGCTGACGATCAGCATCGGCATCTCCATTTCCGGGATCAGCTCAAGCTGGGATGAAAAGATCGAGCTGAGACCGAATACGATCAGGCAGAGCACAACAAGAACAGTTGTGACCGGCCGTTTTAAGACCTTTTTGGTAAGTCCCATGTTCCTTGTGCCTCCTTATTTTGCTGCCGTTTCCGCGGCTTCTGTAGTCTCTTCTGCTGTTGTCTCACTACTGTCTGTATCTCCTTCAGAGCTCTCCTCGCTGTCGGCTTCCGTTTCCTCGCCATCATCACTGCCCTGAATATTCACAGCGGCGCCGTCATAAAGCTCCTTGGACCAGCTTGTGATGACCTCGTCGTCGTAGGAAAGTCCGGAAACGATCTGAATCTTGTCAGAATCGATGAGTCCGTCTTCCACCGGAGTCTTTTTCGCCGTTGATGTCGCGGCATCATATGTATACACGTAAGCGTCTCCATTGCTGTAGTTCACACAGTCTGCCGGAACGACCATGACGTTGTCCGCCTTCTCCGCTGTCACATAAACCTTTACCATCGTTCCGCTGGCAAGTCCGTCCGCGTCCCCCAAGGTCGCTTTCACCTTGAAAAGTCCTGTGGACGCGTCCACCATGCTGCCGATCTCGGAGATCGCGCCGCTGTAATCCGTTCCGTTCTTCTCCACCGTCACAGGATCACCGATATTTAATCCCTTCATGACACGCTCCGACACGTTGAAGGTCAGTGTTTTTCCGCCTGCACCGGATACAACACCTGCGACAGAACCGCCCGCAGACATATCATGCACCTGCACGCCAAACTGCTCTAAGACACCGGCGATCGGCGCGGTAACGACCGTGTTCTCGCTCTGGGTATCATAGTTTAATTTTGCGGAATCATACTGGAGCTTCGCCATGGACAGACCGCTTACCGCCTGCTCGTAGGCCTGAGCGGAAATATCCCCGCTCTCGTAGAGCGCCTTCATCCTGTTTACAGATGTCTGGGCATCATTTAAGGATACCTGAGTCGTATTTAACGTGATCCTTGCCGCGTCTAACTGCTTGTTGTCGATGCGGAACAGCTTCTGTCCCTTCTGTACGGTATCGCCCTGATTTACATAAACCTCCAGTACTTCTCCGCTTCCCTTCGGGATAATGTATACCTGATCTGCCGGTTCCACGGTACCTGTCAGTCCTGTGGAAAGTTCAATATTTCCTGTCTCCGGTGTCTGGACGACGACGGTCGGGTTCGGAACGGCCTCGATCGGCTCTTCTTTTTTCGTAAATCTTGTGAACATCAGGACTCCAAATGCGCCGACGCATACAAGTCCGATTACGATCTTACCTGCTTTCTTCATGGTTCCTCCTCATTTTCTGCAACCTGTTGCTTTTTGATCTCTCCTGCGGATTCTTTTCTTTCTTCCGGTCCGCATGTTCTGTTTCGCGGGCAGCTTTTCTATTCCTTACCGCTGCTCCTCTTCCCTGCTGTCTGATCTATATGCACATATGCCATAGTGGAGCATACGGATATGGCGTTTGTAATACTCAGAAGCTTCCTCTTTCTTCTCCCCGTCACGGAAAAAGCGCTTGAGCGACATCATAAATACAACCATATGCATTTCGATCAGCTCATTTAAAGCCTCCCTGCTGATCGGCTCTTTGTCCTGATCGATATTTTCATATAATAGCTTCATAAAGCTCTGATTCTCCCGGCATACCTGCGGGTCATACTCCGGATCACCCCTGAAAATATCCATGAACTTTGCGCTCTTGATCAGATTCTGAAAAATATTGATCAGACCTGCCCGCTCCATAAGATCCAGTCCGCGGTCGAACACATTCTCAAGCATATCCCAAAGGTCGCCTCCGTTTTCCCGGAGCCGCTCGATATAGTTGTTAAAATGCTGTTCTGCCTGGGCGTAGATCAGCCACTTCAACAGATCCTGCTTATCTTCAAAATATGTATAAAAACTTCCTCTTGATATATTCGCGTCGTGAACGATCCGGTTGATCGACGCCTCCTCCAGAGGCACTCTTATAAACTCCTTTGCCGCTGCGATTCGAATTGCTTCAATTTTCTCTTTCGGAAGCCGCAGAAACCGCTCGGTCGGCATAATTCCATCTCCCTTCTGTCGAAATCAGGTATATATTTCTGACTCTTTCCTTCTTTTGTAAAAAGTGACAACCTGTCAACATTATAGTGACACCCTGTCATTCTGTCAATATCTGTTTTTTCACTTTATAATGATTTTAGATTTTCGTAAGGTTTGTTCATATTTTGCAAAGGGCAATCCTGTATTGTATCAAATAAAATACCAATTCATAGTAACTTTGTAGGAATTACTCTTGCATATTTTTTTCAACAAGGTTATAATATCACTACATCACCTATCAAATAACTATGTTTTATAGTGACTGTTCAGCACCTTTGAAAGTCTGGGATTGGCTACAGTCAGTACAATCAATGGCGCAGACCTGCTGAATCGTTGTATTTAGTCTTAATTACATGGAGGAATCCGATATGTCAGAACCATTATTAAATGTAAAAAATCTCTCCGTGGATGTGGAAGAAAAATCCATCCTGCACGGAATCAGCTTAACCATCAACAAAGGCGAGACCCATGTTCTCATGGGACCGAACGGCGCCGGAAAATCCACCCTCGGATGTACCTTAATGGGAAACCCGAATTACCACGTCACCGACGGTGAGATCTTCTTTGGCGGCGAGAATATCACAAAAGAGGCAGCTGACAAGCGCGCCCGCCTCGGCATGTTCCTCTCCTTCCAGAATCCGCTGGAGGTTCCGGGGATCTCCCTCTCCAACTTTATCCGCAGCGCCCTCTCCGCGAGGACCGGAAAGAACATCCGTATCTGGGATTTCAATAAAGACCTCCAGAAAGCCATGGAGGTTCTCGACATGGATCCGTCCTACGGCTTCCGTGATCTGAATGTCGGCTTCTCCGGCGGTGAGAAAAAGAAAGCGGAGATCCTGCAGCTTCTTCTCTTAAATCCGTCCTTAGCGATCCTCGATGAGACAGACTCCGGTCTCGATGTCGACGCGGTCCGCACCGTTTCCAAGGGAATCGAGGAGTATCAGAAGAGCAAGGACGGCGCGCTCCTCATCATCACCCACAGCACAAGGATCCTGGAGTCTCTCCATGTGGACAAGACCCATGTTCTCGTAGACGGCCACCTGGTTGCCGAGGGCGATGGTTCTCTCGTCGATGAGATCAATGAGAACGGCTTCGAGCAGTTTATCGCTTCCGCAAACGAGAAGGGAGAGAACAATTAATGAAGGAAAAGACGTATGTTGAGGACGTTGACCGCAACATGTACGACTTCCGCAATGACGAGAAGGACGCTTACCGTATTAAAAACGGTCTCACCGAGGACATTGTGGAAAAGATCTCCGAAGAGAAACATGATCCGGAGTGGATGCATGATTTCCGGTTGAACTCCTTAAAAATATATCATGAAATGAAGGTTCCGGACTGGGGCCCGTCCATCGAAGGGTTGAACATGGACAACATCGCCACCTATGTCCGCGCAAATACAAAGATGAAGGGGAACTGGTCCGAGGTTCCGGAAGAGATCAAGGACACCTTCGAAAAGCTTGGGATCCCGCAGGCGGAGCGCACCTCCCTCGCAGGCGTGGGTGCCCAGTATGACTCCGAGCTCGTCTACCACAATGTCCGCAAGGAGGTTGAGGAGCAGGGCGTTATCTATACCGATATGGAAAGTGCCCTGACCGGCAAATATGCCGATATGGTAAAGGACCACTTTATGAAACTCGTGACACCCCATGACCATAAATTCGCAGCCCTGCACGGCGCTGTCTGGTCCGGCGGTTCCTTCGTCTATGTTCCGAAGGGAGTTTCCGTCGAGATCCCGCTGCAGTCCTACTTCCGTTTAAACGCCGCAGGTGCCGGACAGTTTGAGCACACTCTGATCATCGTCGATGAGGGCGCGTCCTTACACTTCATCGAGGGATGTTCCGCACCGAAGTACAATGTGGCAAACCTCCACGCCGGCTGTGTCGAGCTTTACATCGGAAAAAACGCAAAGCTCCGCTACTCTACGATCGAGAACTGGTCGAAAAATATGTACAATTTAAACACAAAGCGGGCGAAGGTCGAGGAAGGCGGAGTCATCGAGTGGGTATCCGGTTCCTTCGGTTCCCATGTTTCCTACCTCTACCCGATGAGCGTGTTGAACGGCGAGGGCGCACGATCCGAGTTCACCGGAATCACATTCGCCGGTAAGGGACAGAACCTCGATACCGGATGTAAGGTCGTTCACAACGCACCGAAAACGTCTTCCTATGTAAATACGAGATCGATCTCCAAGGACGGCGGAATCAGCACCTTCCGGAGCTCCGTTGTCGTATCCGCGAAGGCAAAGGGCAGCAAATCCGCTGTCTCCTGCCAGTCCCTGATGCTCGACGATATCTCCCGTTCCGACACGATCCCGGCGATGGATATCCGCACGAAGGACGCCGATGTCGGACACGAGGCAAAGATTGGCCGTATCAGCGATGACGCCGTCTTCTATCTGATGTCCCGCGGTATCTCCGAGGAGGACGCGAGAGCCCTGATCGTCAGTGGCTTCGCAGACAATGTCTCGAAAGAGCTTCCGCTTGAATACGCGGTGGAGATGAACAATCTGATCCATCTGGAAATGAAAGGAAGTATTGGATGATGGAGAACATGAAGATCAACCAGCTCCCTTCAAAGACATGGAACTGGCTGAAAATGAATGAGACTGCGGTCTCCGGGATTTCTGTCTCCGGAGCGCATGAAGGAAACCTTGAGATCCCGGAAGGGATCAAAAAAACTGTCTGCCCGGCCGGTCTTCCGGACCGTTTTAAGGATGTCGCTGGCGGCATGGGATCCGATATGGATGTGCTGGTAAAGGAAAGTTCCGCGGGTGCAGTACTGCTCTCTGCTGACAGTGATGTCTCCGGGGAACCGGCGCGGATCAGATTTGCCTACGGTGCTTTTGAGCACAGCCTGAACACCTTTGGAATTCTGGCAAAAGAAGGAAGCAATATGACCGTTATCATGGATATGGCGGCTGAACGAAACGGTGCTCCTGAAAGGACCGGAAGTCCCAGCCCGGTCGGAGAAAATCCTGCTGCCGTCTCCCAGTCTGAACACACCGGACTTTCCGCCGTGCAGACAAAATTGATTCTGGAAAAAGACGCGAAGGTGACTCTCGTCCAGATCATCCGCAACAAAAACGCGAAAACCGTTTTGAATGATATCGGGGCGAAGGTTGCTGATGGCGCGAAACTCTCCGTCATCCACCTGTTCCTCAGCGGTGATAAGGTCTACAACGGCTGTAAGGCTGAACTTATCGGCAAAAAGAGTAATTTTACAGCAGACATCGCCTATACAGTTGCCGATGACTGCGTGCTCGATATGAACTACGTGGCACTCCACGAGGGAAAGAAATCCGTCAGTGAGATCAGGACCGACGGCGTGCTCCATGAAAACGCGAGAAAGCTGTTCCGCGGAACCATCGACTTTAAGAAAGGCGCTGCGGGGGCTGTCGGAAATGAGAAAGAGGATGTTCTTCTTCTCGACGACGATGTAGTCAACCAAACGATCCCGCTGATCCTCTGCGCCGAGGAGGATGTGGAAGGAAACCATGGTGCCACCATCGGAAAGCTGGATGAGGACCTTGTATTCTATCTGGAAAGCCGCGGCATGGCTCTCGCCGAGATCTACAAAATGATGGCGAAAGCAAGGATCGACGCGGTTCTCCGTTTCGTACCTGATGAGAAGACGAAGGCAGACGTTGCCTCCTACTTAGAAAGCGAGGGTTCCAATGGATGTAAATAAAATCCGGGAAGATTTCCCGCTGTTAAAAAACCGTGATATCATATATCTGGACAATGCGGCGACTTCCCAGAAGCCCGCATGTGTCCTGGACGCGGAAAAGCGGTTTTATGAGAAATATAACGCAAACCCGTTCCGTGGTCTCTACGAGTTGAGTGAGGAGGCGACGGAATGTTATGAGGACGCGAGAAAGACGGTCGCTGACTTCCTTCACGCGTCATGTCCGGAGGAGATCGTGTTTACGAGAAACGCCACAGAGAGCCTGAATCTTGCGGCCTACACCCTCTCTGAGTACCTGTTAAAGCCGGGCGATGAGATCATTGTCAGCATCATGGAGCATCACAGCAACATTCTTCCGTGGCAGCAGGCCGCAAAGCGTTACGGCGCGACGGTAAAATATTTAGAATGCGACATGGACGGAACGATCCCGGCTGAGCGTCTGGAGAGCATGATCACGGACCACACGAAGATCGCCGCGATCACGCAGATCTCCAATGTTCTCGGATGCAGGAATGATTTAAAGACATTCGCTGAGATCTGCCACCGCCACGGTGTGATCCTGGTCGGTGATGGTGCCCAGAGTGTTCCGCATATCGCTGTTGACGTGCAGGATCTGGGTGTGGATTTTCTTTCTTTCTCCGGTCACAAAATGCTGGCTCCAATGGGAATCGGCGCTCTTTACGGAAAGAAAGAGCTTCTTGAGAAGCTTCCGCCCTTCCTCACCGGCGGCGAGATGATCGAATCTGTCACAAGAGAGGGCGCTGTCTGGGCAGAGGTTCCGCATAAGTTCGAGGCGGGAACCGTCAATGCCGGAGGCGCTTACGCGCTGGCTGAGGCAGTCCGCTACATGAAAAATATCGGTTTCGACGCAATCGAGGCACAGGAGAACAGGCTCACGAGAATCGCCTACGAGGGCATGATGAATATTCCCGGAATCCGTGTTCTCGGGAGCAGCGATCCGGACAACCATCACGGAATCCTGTCCTTCGCTGTGGATGGCGTCCACCCCCATGATGTGGCAGAGATCTTAAACGCTGACAATATCTGTGTCCGCGCCGGTCACCACTGCGCACAGCCGCTGTTACAGTACCTTGGAACCGCCTCCACGACACGTGTGAGCCTTGCCTTTTACAACACCGAGAAGGAGATCCGCGCGTTCCTTGAGAGCCTCGCCGGATTAAGGAGAAAAATGGGATATGAGTAATACATTTTATAATGAAATTTTAATTGAACACAATCTTCATCCGACTCACAAGCATGAGCTGCCGGACGCAAACCTCGTCTTAGAGGGCGTAAACCCGAGCTGCGGTGATGATATCTGGCTGAAATTAAAGGTCGAGAACGATGAGATCGTCGACGGAGCTTTCGTCGGAGACGGCTGCGCAATCTCCCAGGCCTCCGCGGATATGATGTTAGATTTGATCATCGGAAAGAAAAAGGATGAGGCGCTGCGCCTCGCAAACCTGTTTCTTGAGATGATCAAAGGAACTGCAAAGGGCGATGAGCTGGAACCTCTGGAGGAAGCTTCCATCTTACAGGATGTATCCCATATGCCGGCGCGTGTTAAGTGCGCCGTGTTAGGCTGGCATACGATGGAGGAGATGTTTAAGAAGGCTGCTGAAGGGAAGATTGTACCTGGAATGTCGGTGACGACGGAAAATAAATAAAGACTTGAATTCAATTTCGGAATATGCTACACTATAAATACAAAGGGGAAAGTCAGATACATGTGGCCTACCCTTCATAGTTTAGTTTGTTACATTGTAACAGCCGTCACTATTGCAGTAGTGGCGGCTATTTTCTTTTCCCGAAGATTGTGTAACACAATCCAACGAGAGCGACAATGAAGATACCTATCTGGATCAAGTCCGAATATGTAACGTACATTGGCATCGCCCTCCTTTCTTTCGTCTGGAGGGTTAGTCCCTCCGAAACCGGAGGGCAGGCCGCCTTTCATGTATTCTGCTTTCCCACATCACTATTATATATTACGAACATTTGTTCGTCAATATTTTTTCTTAGCTACTATGTGCACCAGCGCCTCGATCGGCCTCCTCAACGACGTCACGACCATGATCCCCGCCGCAAGCGCGATCGCAAGTCCGATCGCCGCCTGCCCCTTTACGATAAACTGCGGCATGTCGCGCCGGAGAGCCGCGTCCATCGCATAGTACAGGGAACCTCCCGGGATCAGCGGGATGACCGTCGGCATCAGGACCGTCGTTGCCGGTGTCTTTAAGATCCTCGCCCAGATCTCCGAGTAGATCGTGATCAGGATCGCCACAACGAAAAATCCCAGATATTCATTATTCACAAAATGTAAAAATACAAGATACACTGCCCAGAAAACTGCCCCGCCGATCGCCGGGATCAAGACTCTGCGCCCGCGGATGTTGTAAATGATCGCAAATCCGAACGACCCGAAAAACGATGCGATGATTGAAAGAACATCCTGACTCATAACATCCCTCCAAGAAGTATTTTAGAAAGAATAAACCCGGCTGCCACACAGATGGCTGTGATCATCGCCTCCGAAAAATGCAGAAGTCCGCTGATCATGTCCCCGCTGATGAAATCCCGGAATGAGTTCGTCATCAGGACTCCCGGGATCAGGAGCATGATATTCCCGATCATGATCATCTCGACATGCTGTCCGATCCCGAGATAGCAGACAAGAATACATGCCATACCGGAGATCAGAGAGCAGAGGATATTGGAGAAGATCGCCTTCAGCTTGATCGCGGAGAGCGCATATAAGGTCACGCGGATCAGCGCCCCGACAAACAGGGACGCAAATCCATCCCACAGATTTCCTCCAAAGAAAATGGCAAACGCCCCGGCTGTCATTGCATAGATCCCGCACTGCACCGCCGGGGAATATGTCGGTCCCTTTAAGATCTTTTCATATTCCTGATCGATCACCGCAAACGACGGCTGTGTCGCGCAGATCCGCCTCGAAAGGTCATTCAGCCGGTCCAGCTTCCACATATCCGTCCCGTAACTTAAAATTCTTCGCGTCTGCGTGATCCACTTCCGCTCCTTCGTCTCCAGCGTCACGATGATACACGACGCGATCGAGAAAATATGGCTCTGCCGGATCCCGTAGGCATTGCAGATCCTCCGGATCGTATCCTCCACACGGCTGATCTCCGCCCCGCTCACGAGGAGCTGCTCCCCGATATTGATCGCGCAGGTCAGGACTTCTTCGCTTGTCATCTCTTCATTCTTTTCAGTTGTCACCTTTTTTCCCCTTTTCCTCTGCTTCGGCGGCCATCGCGCGCTGATAATGCTTTAACGCGTCCCGATAGGCAACGATCAGCGCTTTCCAGGAAGAACCATGATATCGGCGCTGGATCGCCTCCTCGATCACCTTCGCATCCGTTTCCAGGTGCTTATGCAGAAAAAGCTTTCGTATAAAATCATTTGTCAGCTCCAGCGTTCTCGAACAGTCTGTCTGTATGATCTCTCCTGTTGATGGGATCACCTCAAATGCGATAAAAAAGCTTCCATACACCTTTGTGATCGCGTTATCCACATTCGTTCTTGATTCTCCTACAATATAATATGTCTCCTCACCGGTTTCAGCCATTCTGCTCTCCTCTTTTCATCAGCTCGCGCGCGGCTGGGTTCAGTCACGCTCTCATTTCCAATACTTGTCCCACCATATTTCAGCATCATAATATAGGAAATCCATTCTGTCAATCCCTGTACGAATTCCAGTACATCTGCGGCCACTACTATATTGTACGGGGTTTTCAGTTCAGAAAATTCCTGCCCATAAAAAGTAATCATATCTGCTCTCTCGTCCGGACCGGCGGCATGCTCTCCAGAATTTCCGCAATTATTTTTCCACGTCTCCTGTCTTACGTTTTGAAAGATCTGTACTTTTTGTTCTCATTTTTGTATTTTCAGTAATTTTAATATTTTTAACCAAATTTTTATTTTTTTATTGACAAACCATTTCCACCTCATTATAATAAACACAAATGAATACGCAATGTTGCTGCTTCATTCTGCAAATGGCAGTTACCGCTGTCTGGCAAGCAATCTGAAATCCGGCAAAAGCGAGAACCAACGACAAAAGCGAGATCAAACCGCTCTTGTCTTCCTGGTCTGCTTTTGGCGGATTTTTTTGAGAGGAGGATGAGTATCTATGACTCTGAAAGAAGCTGTCGAACTTCAAAAAGAACCACTTCTTCAATCCCTGGCGGAAAGCATCCGGATCCGCAGTGTGCAGGAACCACCTGCAGATGGCGCCCCATACGGCCCCAATGTCCGCAAATGCCTTGACCACGCCCTGGCTGTGTCAAAGGGACTCGGTTTCCGCACCACTGATCTTGATCACCAGATGGGATGGTGTGAATTCGGTGAAGGCGATGAGATGATCGCCGTCCTCGGGCATCTCGATGTTGTCCCGGAAGGGGAAGGATGGACCTTCGATCCGTTCGGCGGTGAGATCCGGGACGGAAAGATCTTCGGCCGTGGTTCCATGGATGACAAAGGTCCGACAATGGCCGCCCTTTACGCGATGGCCGCCCTGCGTGACAGCGGTCTCCCCTTAAAACGCCGGATCCGGATCCTCTTCGGAACAAACGAGGAGACCGGAAGCAATGACATGAAATACTACAAGAGCCACGGCGGCGAACTCCCTGTCATGGGATTCACCCCGGATGGAGAATATCCGGTCATCAACGGGGAAAAGGGGATCATCAATGTCAACTATGAAGCAGACTACACCCAGACCGGCGATGTCCGTCTCACAAAGATTTCCGGCGGATCCGCGCCGAATGTAGTCCCGGCCTCCGCCAGAGCAGAGATCACCTGCCCGGACGATATGAAGCCGCAGCTCATGGTCCTCGCCGCCGGATGTGACCGGATCACCTGCACTGAAACTGCAGACGGATTCGAGATCCTCGCAAACGGCGTCAGTGCCCACGGAGCTTCCCCGGAACTCGGGATCAATGCGATCGGCCTCCTGATGGATGCGCTCGGAACACTTCCGCTCGATGAACCGTTACTCGGTTTTGTTCACTTTCTCTCCGATCATGTCGGGCTGGAAAGCGACGGGACCTCCCTCGGGATCGCTCTTTCCGATGAACCGAGCGGAAAACTCACATTCAACCTCGGAACGATCCAGGGCGATGAGACAAGTTTCCTGATCCGCATCAACTATCGCTACCCGGTAACCTTCACCTACGATGACTGTGCTCCGATCTGCGACGCGGCATTCCTGAACGCAGGATTCCTGAAGGTAAATGAAACCCACAAAGCATGTCTCTATCTTCCGGAAGACTGCGAGCTGGTCCAGACTCTTCTGCATGTATACGCAGACGAGACCGGACTTCCTGCGATACCGAAATCCATCGGCGGCGGCACCTACGCGAAAGCGATCCCGAACGTTGTCGCCTTCGGACCGATCTTCCCAGGCGATGAAGTCCGCGAGCACAAGCCGGACGAGTTCATGGAGATCGACCGATTGATGGAAAATGTACATATTTTTGCAGAAGCTCTTTACCGGCTGGCCAGATAGGAGGTGGTTCCATGGAAAAGAAGAAAACATCGATCGTTTTTACCGGAGATATCGGATTTGACCGCTACATGGATCACCGCTGGGAGGATGAACATCTGCTGTCTGCCCCCGTCCTCGATTTTTTCCACAGCGCTGATCACACTGTCGCAAATGTGGAAGGCGCACTGATCGACGCGAAGGATGACGGATCCCGCGGAGTCTTCTTTCACAGCATGAATCCCGCGGCGACGCGCGTCCTGAAAGATATCCATGCGGACATCTGGAGTATCGGGAACAACCACACGATGGATGCCGGGCGGGAAGGTGTTATGAGCACAAAAAAGATCGCCGAAGAAATGGGTTGTCTCACGATGGGGGCCGGAATGAATGACACCGAAGCGTCCGAACCTGTGTATCTCGACGAGGCAGGCGGGATCGGCATGTTCTGTGTCGCCTACCAGGCGGAATGCATCCCGGCAACCGCCACCGAACCCGGTATTTTCCGCTGGGATGACCTCGATCTCATCGCAAAACGAATCGCCGAGATCAAGTCCCGCTGCCGCTGGTGCGTGATCGTCTCCCACGGCGGGGAAGAATTCACAAGTCTTCCAAGTCCCTACACCAGAGACCGCTACCTCAAGTTTCTGGAACTCGGAGCCGATGTGGTCGTCGCCCATCATCCCCATGTCCCGGAAAACTACGAGCTCTTTGACAACGGAAAAGCAATTTTCTATTCACTCGGAAACTTCATTTTTGATACCGACTATCAGCGCGTCCACCTGTATACGGATGTCGGAGTCCTGTTAAAACTGATCTTCACCGAAGAAGCGATCGATTTTGAGGCGATCGGGATCCGGATCATCCGCGGAGACGAGCGGATCGATATCGCCCCGCTTCCTGCCATCTTCACAGACATCCCGGCCGCGGAGTATGAACTTCTGGCACCTCTCTCCGCAAAGGCCTTTGTCGCGGAGGACCGCAGGAAAATGATCTATCTGGAGCCGGAGCGCTTTACAGATGCCTCCGAAGATGTCTGGAACGGATATTTCTTCAGCACTGAGCCTGACGGTTACTTCGAGGGCGCCCACATGGATTTCCACATCATCGTCCCGTTTTCGGAGAAAGCGGAGGAAGGTGCATGGAAAAAGAGCACGTTGGAACCGGTAAAGGAATACATTCTTCGCCAGCTCTGATACAACGACAACACAAATAGAAAAAGGAGCGTGATCCTATGTTAACGATTACAAACGGTTTTACTTACATAGCTTTCCTGATGCTGCTCGCAGGCGGTCTTCTCGCACTTGAAAAATACATGAAGTGGAAGATCTTCAACATCGTTCCGCCGCTCGTATGGATCTACATCTTCAACATGTTCTTCTGCACCATCGGTCTCTACAATTCCGATGAGTGTTCCGCAGCCTACAGTGCCTTAAAGAACAACATCCTGTATGCCATGATCTTCGTCATGCTGCTCCGCTGTGATTTCCGCAAGCTCGGAAAACTCGGACCGCGTATGATCTGTATCTTCATGGGCTGTGCCATCACCCTCGGCATCGGATTCTTCGCTCTTTTCCCGCTGTTTGCAAATGCACTCGGCGGTGCTGACAAGACATGGGGCGCAACAGCTGCCCTCTACGCATCCTGGGTCGGCGGCTCTGCAAACATGGCTGCCATGGAGGATGCTCTTCCGGTCGATTCCGGTGCTTACTCCTGCGCTCTGGCTCTCGATACTGCCTGCTACTCCCTCTGGATCGCACTTCTGCTCTTTGCTGTAAAATATGCCCAGAAGTGGAACAAGGCCTGCAAGGCTGATACTTCCAAACTCGACGCTGTCGCTGCAGCTGCAAACGAGGAAGTTGCAAAAGAGACAAACGTAAAACCGAATGCTGCAGACTGGATCTTCCTGATTGGTCTCACCCTCGTTGTATCTGCAGTCTCCCAGTACATCGGCGTTCAGATGAATGGATTTTTCAAGGGTGTCGGACTTTCCTTCTTTGATAAAGGTACCTGCACGACCGTATTTGTAACGATCCTCGGACTGATCTGCGCAATGACTCCGCTCGGAAAACTTCCGGCAGTTACAGAGCTCTCCAGCGTTTATCTCTATGCGGTTGTCTCCCTCATCGCATCCACAGCAACCCTGATCGACCTCTTATCTGCTCCGATGTGGGTTGTCTATGGTCTCGGAATCCTTCTTGTCCATGTTGTGCTGATGTTCATCCTCTCCAAGATCTTCCACTGGGATCTCTGCATGGATTCCACTGCTTCCGTTGCCTGCATCGGCGGATCTGCTTCCGCTCCGATCATCGCAACCGCTTATGACGGTTCCTTCGCAGGTATCGGTGTTTTAATGGGAGTTCTCGGTGCCGCCATCGGAAACTTCATGGGACTCGGAATGGGCGCTCTATTGAAGCTGTTTGTCTGATCGTGAGTACATTTCATGAGTCTGCTATTTTATGGCTGCTCACGATGACAGAGAACTGTGTTTCCCTACATTGTCCCTTCATCTGTGAGTGATCCAATTCTGGCGTCCCCATTCTTTCCCTGTTAGAATGGGGACACCATTTTATCTCCGGCAGTAAATTGTACCGGTCAGAACAACTCACGGGATCACACACTGAGTTTCACATATCTTCGCCTTGAATTAACACAGGAGGAATCTTTTATGATCGAAAACAATCTTCTTTCTTATCTGAATATCGGACTCCCGGAAGATATTCTCCGCATGAAGCTTCACGGAGACTTTGACGGTGCAGTACGACTCATCGACCGGAAGCTCTCCGATCCGGCGCTTCCGGATCCGCTCCGTTACTGCCTGATGGCAGAGCGGGAAATGATCCTTCGCATGCCTTCCGATTATCCTTTTACCCGCGAAGATGCACTCAAAAAGATCCGGACCCGGATCCCGGACTTTACGGAAGACGAATTTGACCACTATCTCTCCATCGGGCAGATCCGCTGGATCTATGTAAACGGCGAAATGCGGATCTTTGACCGCTTTTTTGAGAGCATGTGCAAATCCATGCCCGACTTCCGGAAACGGACCGCTGTCACTCTTGACGGTTCTGAGAGTGCCGGAAAAGGAAGCCGCGGAGATCTCCGCTTAAACCGTGCAATGGAGATCATGAAAGAAAAAGGCTCTCTTTCAAACAGGATCCGGATCCGCGCATCTGTCAAAGTGAAAGATTCCGCATTCACTCCCGAAATGTTCGTTCGCGTCCATCTCCCGATCCCCGCCGCCTGCGACCAGCAGAGCGATATCCGGATCGAATCCGTTTTTCCTGAAAACGCAAAGATCGCACCGGAAGACGCACCGCAGCGCACTATATGCTGGGAAGAGACTCTGAAAGAAAATCATGAATTTTCCGTCCAGTATTCGTATGTGCATACAGCGGTGTGGCATGATACAGAAAGTGCGTTAAAGAAATCTGATGCATGCAAAACATTTGGTACGGAAGTGAACCCTGGAACGGTATCTCAGGAGCAAACTCTGTCTGCCGGTTTGAATCACAAGGCCGCAGAGACTGTCCAGCTGTATGCTCATTCCAGTAATGAATCCAGTTCTTCGTCTCTGCGTGAATTTGAGGTGGGCGTATCTGATGATCTCGCTGAACTTGCCCCGCACATCGTCTTCACTCCGTACATCCGTGCACTCGCCGCAGAACTCTCAAAAGGCTGTGAGACTCCACTCGAAAAAGCCAGAAGCTTTTACGACTTCATTACCCTGAACTTCAAGTACACCTACATGCCGGCCTACTTCTCTCTGGAGGATATTCCGGGGAACTGCGCCAGAACCTTCACGGGGGACTGCGGAGTCTTCGCACTTCTTTTTATCACCCTGTGCCGCTGCGCCGGAATCCCCGCCCAGTGGCAGAGCGGACTCGCCGCAGAGCCGGACTTCATCGGCGGCCATGACTGGGTCCGCTTCTACGCTGCCCCGCTTGGCTGGATCTACGCAGATCCCTCTTACGGGATCGGAGCTGTCCGCGCCGAGAACGAGGAACGCCGCCGCTTCTATTTCGGAAACCTTGACCCATACCGTATGGTCGCCAACCGCGCCTTTCAGGCACCTTTTACCGTCGAAAAGAAATACTGGCGCACCGATCCCTACGATAACCAGTTAGGCGAGATCGAAACCGCAGAGCGCGGACTGAGGTATGAGGAATTTGAGCGCAGGAAAGATGTTCTGATGTGTGAAGAGATCGAAGAGAACTGATTAAAATGTCGCCATATTCATGAAAATATGCAACAGCTATTCCAAGTAGGTATTTTCGGCACCGAAAATACCATAATATAATGTCCTGGATGCGGATTTTGCCGATTTAGGATGCGAAGCATCGGCAAAATCCCGTTACTGTTTACGCAAAGCGTAAGCAGTAACGCCGGGGTTGTCGGTGACAACTGAAGGGAAATAGTACTTGAATTCACTTTTCGAATATGATAGACTATAGATACAAAAAGGGAAAGTCAGATACACACGGCCTACCCTTTATAACTAGCTTGTTACAATGTAACAGCCGTCACTATTGGGGTAGTGGCGGCTATTTTCTTTTCCCGAAAATTGTGTAACACAATCCTACGAGAGCTACAATGAAGATACCTATCTGGATCAAGTCCGAATATGTAACATACATTGGCATCGCCCTCCTTTCTTTCGTCCGGAGGGGGAAGCCCCTCCTTTTATGGAGGGCAGGCCGCCTTTTATGTATTCTGCTTTCCCATAAATTCATTATATATTGCAAACATTTGTTCGTCAATATTTTTTCTTAGCTACTATGTACACCAGCGCCTCGATCGGCCTCCTCAACGACGTCACGATCATGATCCCCGCCGCAAGCGCGACCGCAAGCCCGATGGCTTTCTGGGGCCTTCAGGATGAACTCCGGAGCATCATGGCGGAGCGCCGCGTCCATCGCATAGTACAGGGATCCTCCCGGAATCAGTGGGATGACCGTCGGCATCAAAATCGTCGTCGCCGGTGTCTTCAGAACTCTCGCCCAGATCTCCGAGTAGATCGTGATCAAAATCGCAACCACGAAAAATCCCAGATATTCATTATCCACAAAATGCAGAAACGCCAGATAAACTGCCCAGAAGACAGCGCCGCCGATAGACGGGATCCAGAGCCTCTGCCCCCGTCATCGGGTCCGTCACCTGTGCGCCTGTTTTCTGGTCTGTCTGCACCTTTTTTCACCTTTTCCAGTGAACTACCCATTGTCTTAAGCCGATGGGCTTCCTGCTTCATCGACCTCGTAACCTACTATCTCCACAGGCGTTAATTTGGGCAGTCCCTGCCCTATATATTTCTTTATGCTATTTGTCTTAATCCTTCTGTCA
>ENA-OWPM01000892-OWPM01000892.1-human-gut-metagenome-genome-assembly--contig:-NODE-892-length-29636-cov-36.399175_pt1 | contig 29636 bp, 28 predicted proteins | sample MGYA00248267_ERZ651852 | MGnify/ENA primary metagenome ERZ651852 (study PRJEB26924, sample SAMEA4378228) | human gut metagenome | biome: human gut; feature: human-associated habitat; material: faeces...
TCCAGCGCGTGGAATGGAATGTTAAACAATCATATACAAGACTTACATGTCGCAGTCATGCTTCCTCAATCAGTATCATCTTGCGGATGCCCTGCAAGCGTCTCATTTTATTAATGAAAGTCTCCATGATAATGATAGTCACCACCGGAAAAAGGACGGGATTATCCTTCACGACATCCAGTTCGAATACGATGAACCGCTTGTTCAGTAAATCCAGTTCCTTGTCCGAGTTCAGCAGATACCCGTATTCGCCGTTCTTGTAATAGGGTTCCAGCACGTTCAGAAAACCGTCCACGTCAAAGTCCTTCTCGCGCACGTTCTTGTCCGCCAGCACCTTGCGGTAGTCTTTCCTTACAAAGTCATAGAACGAGTTGAAGTTCGGCTTTATCTTCCGGTTCTTCCTTATCTTCTCGATATACAGGCTGACTGCGTTCGAGAGCGCCACCTCTTCCGAGCGCCGGGGCGGTTCGTCCTCCCTTTTCCATAAGGTCAGAATCAGCGTCTTGATGCTGTCCCGCTTCTCGATGTCATACCGGTAATCCTCGGTGAAGAACGGATTGAAGGAAATCGGGTCATTTTCCTGGTAAGTGAAATAAACTCCGTCATCCCCGTTCGTCTTCCGGCGGATCAGGTCGCACAGCCCCTTGTATGAATTTCCGGTATCCACCAGCAGGATGTGCGTGCCCTGTTCCCAATACTGCCTCACCATATGGTTGGTGAAAAAGCTCTTTCCGCTGCCCGACGGGCCGAGGATGAACTTGTTCCGGTTGGTCACCACCCCTTTTTTCATGGGCAGGTCGGATATGTCGAGGAAGACGGGCTTTCCCGTCAGCCGGTCCACCATGCGCAGCCCGAAGGGGGAGAGCGAGTTCCGGTAGCAGGTTTCTGCCGTAAAGAAGCATAGTGCCTGTTCGGTGAACGTGTAGAAGCTCTCTTCCGAAGGGAAGTCCGCCTCGTTTCCCGGTATGCCCGCCCAGTAAAGGACCGGCAGGTCGGTGGTATTATGGCGGGGGGTGCATTCCATCAGCGCCAGTGCGCTGCCCACATCGTTCTTCACCCGCCGCAGCTCATCCCCGCTTTCGGCCCATGCAATCACGTTGCAATGGCAGCGGACGGATTGCAGCCCGTTGGTATGTGCCACGTTCAGGTATTCGTCCAGCCATTCCTTGTTTATCTGGTTGCTCCGGCTGTAGCGTGAAAGCGACTGCATGTTCTTCGCCGTCTTCTCGAAACGGGCGAGGTTCTCGCTGCTGTCGTCTATGAATATCCACTGGTTGTAGATATGGTCGCAGGGAAGCATGATACCCACGGGCGAGGCATAGCTCAGGCGGCAGTCCGAGCGGTCCGTGGAAAGACGCTCATAGCGTCCGTCGGTCCGTACCCTGCCCGGCAGGTCGTCGAGGTCGGAAAGGGTATGCAGGCAGAGCCGTTTGTCGCCGATACGCATCCCGTCCGGGTTCAGCTGCATGTCCTGCAACATGACGCTTCCGTCCGAAGACAGGGTCAGGTACCTCTCGATGATGCCCGGGCCGTCTTCCGTTCCCGTTATCTCTTCCGTGGACAGCCGCTCCAGCCTGGCAAGGCCGCTGTCATTCACGATACTCTCGAACTGTCCCACCGACTCCATGAAACGCTCCATCGTCTCCCTGTCCTGTATCTCCTTCGGCACCAGAAATTTCCGGCACAGCGTGTTCCAGTTGCTCTGCTGCCGGGAGCGTTCCCTGGTGGTCTTGGTGAGAAACAGGTAGCAGGTGTGGTTGAGGTAGGGCCGTTCGTTGAAGTGGCGTTCAAAACTGCGGGAGAGGAAGCCCGGGCCGTCTTTTCCGATGTCGGGTCTGTATTTCTCCGTGATGAAAATATCCTGCTTGTGGATGATTGAATAGTTCGGCAATACCTTGATTGCCTTGGCTCATGTGGCGTGCATCGCCTCATATTCCGCGGATGATACCGAAAACACTTCCGGCAGTGTCACCCGGAAAGCCACCGTGATGTCGGCGTCCTTGCTGACGATGCAGCCGTGCTCCACCGCCATGATGGGGAATTTGCTTTCCAGTGTGGATGTTGTCAATGTACTTCTCATGATTTACGATTGTTGTTGTTTAATCAGACGTGTGATACGTTTGCGTGAGAGGATTCTCCTGGGATGCTGCCGGGCGGCAAGGAGCTTCATCAGTCCGTGGCTGCCGAAACGCCGGTTCAGCGAAAAGGTCAGCCAGACCACTGCCGTGGCAGCCGATACCCCGAAGCCGATACACGTCCATTGCCCGATGCCCGCCGTGTACATGATGACGAACACCACGAACACGGCAAGCAGCCCGAAAGCAAAAATAAAAAGGTACTGGGCACGGAGCCCTTTGAACTCCACCTCACGGCCCACGCCTTTGTTTATCTCAAAGTCAGACATAAGCTGTTGTCTTTTATCTGTTCTTAGAGGAAGAATGACCTCAGGATAGTGGCGGCCACTATCAGGAAAATGCAGGCTCCGAACCATGAGCTGGCGGTTTTCGAGGTGTCGGGGTCGCCCGAACTGAATTTCTGGTAGACCTTGACGCCGCCTATCAGGCCGATAATGGCACCCACCGCGTACACCAGTTTCGTGCCCGGGTCAAAATATCCCGTCACCAACTGCGTGGCTTCCGTGATGCCCGCCTGTCCGTTTCCTTGTGCCATTGCCGCACCCGCTGCCGCCAGTACGGCCAGCATCATAATCAATCTTTTCTGTTTCATTGAATTACGAGATTTCTAAAGTGAATAAAAATCCACGGGCTGCCCCCTTTCACTATCCCCATAAGGCAGCCGTGGCCGTTTATGGTTTAATAGTTCAGGGGGTAAGTGCCGGCAGGTAATCAGCCGGAGTCATAATATGCCATTTGCATTGTTACATGATTTGGTGGTGAAACTTCATTGTTAATTCTCTCTTGAAAGCGGGATGCGAATCATCCCGAATCGTAATAGCCGTTTGTTCCCATTGTCTTTAACTGTCTTTATCGGTTTATTTCAGATATTCCCCACACTTGAATCCCTTGCGGGGTGCGTAGTTTTCAAAAGAGGTGGACTTGAACAGCCACATCCGGTTCGCCCACCGGGCAAGGTCACGCTCGTACCTCGTAGGCGTCCGTTCATTTCCATAATCCCGGAAAGGGATGACAAAGGGGGTAATTCCCAGTTCCCTGAGTACATTTAACCGGAACAGGTCCTGCTCAATGGTCGAATTGAATCCTATCAGTACGTAACAGGTTATCTTGTAGGGCTTCACATGCTTTACCATTTCTTTCAGGCGGTCCCTCAGGTCAAGCTGCGGCAGGTCCCATGCGATATGGATGTTCTGCTTCATCCTGAGCCTGTTCAGGTGCCAGGCCTGTTCCTCGTCCATAATCCTTACGTCCACGCCGTGCAGCTTCACGGGCTGGCCCGCTTTCATCAGATAGCTTACCGCACTCCTTCACTGCGGGTTCGCAAAGAAATTGTTGTCCAGCACCTCAATCCATTTCCCTTTCGGGTTCAGTTCCACCGGTTCCACGGTCTGAATGTATCCTTCTTTCTCACGGACGAGGCAGAAAGGACACTTGCGGATGCAGCCTCTTGAAAAGAACTGGAGCGAAAAAGGGTATTCGGGGTAAATGGAATAGTCCATCATCCGGCTGTTCTCCACAGCTTCGGGAAGCCTGCCGGCTATGTCATACCCGGTGCCGCCCCTTACCACTTCCCCCACATCCAGCAGGTCATAGTCATAATCAGGCGTGAAGGTGAATACCTTGCTTGCCAATACCTTGTCATACCGCTGTCGCGGTGCCGCCCATTCCACCCGGTGCCCTTTTGCCTTGTAACAGGCCGAAAGGCGCATCAGTGCGAAATTGGGGAAGTTATGCCCGTCCACATCTACCAGTCCTATGTTCATACAAATAAAATTTAATGGTGAATAGTTCCTGTTGTCTTACCGGGTGAATGCCGCAAGCGGTCTGTCATCCCGAATCGTAATGGACTTTTGTCATTGCCGCTGTCGTTTTATGGATAAGTTAATGGAATGATTGTCTCTCCGGGAGTCGGTACGTTTCCCCCATAAGGGGAAGCCGCCGTTTGTCAACTTGAATCGAAATACGTCATAAACATGGATGATACGTTTTGTTGTTGGTATTCCTGCCGGTTCTCTCTTTTTACAGTGATACGGGCATCAACCCGTATCGAAATAGCCTCTTGCCATTGTTACCTCCTTTTTTAATCGGTTAGTCACTGTCCGGAGCAGCCCCGCCCATTTGCTCGGCTTCATCCAGAAATTTGCTGATACGGCTGTCGCTGCCATTGATACTTTCCAGTATCGAGCGTTCAATCTGCGTATCCCTGATATGGTGGATCGCCCTTAAAAGGGACAATCGTCTGTCTGTCGGAATCTCCCTGCCGTTGCAGAGGTCGATGATTAAATCAAGCTCTTCCGGCCCTATGCCGGTTGCCCCGTCCGAATAATCTTCGCGGACACAGTTCAGATCTTCCAGTTCCTCGTTCAACTCGTCGGTATCCACTCCGTCACCGTTTCCTCTCTGTCCGTCATCGCCTTCATGTCCGCCGGAACTCCCGTCCGGGGAAGCCCGCCACTCTTCCACACGCTTGTCCCGGAACAGATCCGGGATGCGCTCCGGCGGCACTTGTGCAACCTTTGGCGGTGCCGTGTCCCCGTTTCTGCCAGCAAAAGTAGAGGCATTTTCCTTACCTGCAATAGCCCCGGAACCGGTGGCGTTCATTGGCGGCTGCTGGCGTGTCCCATAGCTTTTCGTGACGACAAGGCTGTCCGTTTCCGACTGTTTTTCCACCGTTTTTTCACTGCTTCTCTCCGCAGTCTTTTCTGTGGGCCTCATCTCCGCCTTGACAGGTGGAAGCTCTTTCTCCTGTCTTTTCACGACTGCCGGAATCTCTTTCCTGCCCGTTTTCCCTTTCGCCTGTCCACGTCCTTTCTTCCGTTCCTCTTTCACCGGATCGAACCAGCCTGCCGCACCCCGCAGGGCTTTCGCCATGCGGCGGCGTGCCTTCCCGAAACATATCTCGCCAAGCTGTCCCCTGAACAGGAACTTGTCCATGAACAGATAGGCAAACAGCAGCCAGAACAGAACCGCTCCGGCTTCATAACATAATCGCATATCCATAGCTTAAAAAATTTTGTTGTAACTCTTCTGGCAGTATGTCTTCACCTCATCCGAATGTTTCTCGAAATGTTCCCGCAATACATTGTCAATGTAATTGCCCACCGTCAACTGCCGTTTACCGGCAATGCCGACGATGACCGATATTTTCCGGTGCAGTTCCTTGTCTATATAGACACCCTGCCTGCCTTCGCATTTGTAAGGGGTGAGGAATCTCCTCATAAATTCGGTCTGTGCGGCTTTCAACGTTTTGGATGCGGCCTTTTCCGGCATCTCTTCCGCTTCAGATTCCGTCTTTGCCTTTTCAGCCGTTTCCCTGTCCGTTTCCTCTTTGGGGGGAATGGACGGTGTTACCTTTTCCGGCGGGCTACCCGCCATCAGGCTGCGCAGGTAGGCTTCATCCACCGGATTCTGTCCACTCGTTTTCCTTGCCATGACTATACAATTTTGATTATCCGCATGATTTCATTCATAAGCGCATCAAAGCCGCACTCCTTCGTAAAGCCCGCATCCGGTGCAAACAGGGTGCTCCGGTAAACCGGGCCGCCCGTAGTGGAGAGGTCTTTGGTGAAGTTACTGCGCACGGGGACACGGGTTTGGAGACAGTCCAGTCCCAAGAGAGAGAAACCTTGCTGGTAAATGTCATACAAAACGGTGCGTTCCCTGCGGTCCACCATATTCCAGAACATGCACAAGGCTTTCAGATTGGAGATGCCGGTCTTTATCAGGCGGTCATTGACAGTCGTGGCAAAGTTCAGCGTACTTTCCAGCACAAGGCGGTCTGCCTTTATCGGTACGAACAGATAATCGAGCGCACTGATTGTGGCAATCACCCCGTCACTGCCCATTGTTCCGGGCAGGTCGAACAGCACCACATCATAATGCACGTCCGCCTTTTCCTCAAACGCCCTTCAGTCCGTCATGCAATCCGCCGGGGTACTGCCGATAACAGGGTAAGCCTTCTTCTTCAACCGCCCGGCCTGTTCCACCAGAAGATTCTGATAGACGGGTGTGGTCTTTACCACTTCCATATCCCGTTTTTTCTGTTTGATGATTGAATGCTGCGGATAGTCACAATCCACTATCGCCACATTCAGACCTTTCACATAATGCAGTCACGACGCCGCATAAATCGCAAAGGTTGATTTACCCACGCCGCCCTTCTGGGAGGCGAACGAAACGAACACGGTTTTCTTTCTCTTTTCCATTGTTACTAATTTAAGTGAATAAATTGATTTATAGACAGCCGGATGAACAGCCGTCTGTCTTTGGGGCTATCTGTCCGGTTACTCATTCTGTTATCTGTTCATCCGGTTAGCTATATAGTTATTTAATTATGCGGCTACTTGGCTATCCGGCTATCTACTTATATGGCTACTCTATTACATGGCTATTTAATTATGTAGCTATTCAGCTATCTGTCTATTCGGTTATGTAGCTATATGGCTATGTACATATTCGGATAACTATTCACATATCCGATTGCATAGCCATTTATCCGAATAGCTGTTTATCCGAATAGCTGTTTATCCGTCTATACATTTATATATATGTATAGCTATATATCCGGATAAATGCCTGTTTGAATATCTGCCTGATTGCATATCTGTTTATCCGTTCAAATAGCTATCCGGCTACAAATAAACCTCAAAAAGAGCATCCATGAAGTACCCCCGGCTCCAAAGTCATTCATTGGCGGGTGTTGGCGTGATACGCCATGATGCACGGACAGAAAAAACTATCTACCTTTGTCGCCGGGAGAGCGGAGCCCGTTCTCGGTAAGAGAACGTAAAACAAATCCTTCAGACCTTTAATCCGGCCCAGCCGGATTTTAATATGCGTCAGCATATAGCGAGGTGTACTTTCAGCGGTTGAAAATATTTCCAACCGCTGAAAGTCCCGCCCCGAAAGGCCTTTCGGGGATGTCAGTTCTCCCAAGTCGAACTTCCTAAATTATTCATGTTATGAAAGATGAAACAAGAATCCGTAGCGCCGCAGGGCGCAAGGTGCTGGCGGACCCGCGCACGCACCGCTATTATCTCTGTCTCAATGACAGTGAGAACGAGAAGTTTCTCACGATGTTTGAACAGTCCGGCATGAAGAACAAGGCCGAATTTATCTTTGCCCGCATCTTCGGCTGAGAGTTCAAGGTAGTGAGGATTGATAAGGAAGCGCAGGAATATTATGCCCGGCTGACCGCTTTCTATCAGCAGTTCCGCCGTATCGGAAACAACTACAACCAGTGTGTAAAGACCATCCATACCATTTATGGGGAAAAGAAATCGCTTGCCTTCCTTTATAAACTGGCCGAAGAAACCCGCAAGCTGGAGGAACTCTGCAAACAGATTATCGAGCTGACAAAACGGTACGAAAAAGAGTATCTCACTAAAAAGGAATAACATCATGGTGCCGAATATCACATCCGGCAGTTCATTCTATGGAGTGATTGCCTATAATAAGATAAAGGTGGATGACGGTACGGCAAAGGTATTGTGACATCCCAAAATTGCGGCTGACACTTCGGGCAATGTGCCGATTGAACACTGCGTGCAGGCTTTCGAGCCTTACATCGCACTCAACTCGCACGTCCGGAAACCGGTTATCCACATCTCCCTGAACCCGTCCCCGAAAGACATTCTTTCGGAAGAGCAGATGACCGTACTGGCGCAGGAGTTCATGGAAAACTTCGGTTACGGGAACCAGCCCTATATTGCATGGCTGCATGAAGACATAGACCGCAAGCACATGCACATCGTATCGGTACGTATTGATGAAACCGGAGAAAAAATAGACCATAACCGGGAAGCTATCCGGGCACAGAACATCTGCCGTGAAATGGAAGTGAAGTACGGGCTTCATCCCACACTCGGAGAACACGGTGAGAGGGAACTGTCATCCCTACAAAAAGTGGACTATGCGAAAGGAGACGTGAAAGCACAGGTAAAGCATACCGCCCGAACCTTGCTGGAATGTTACAACTGTCACTCGCTTGCCGAATATGGCACTCTTCTGAACCTATATAACGTAATCGTTTATGAAGTCAGGGGAAGTGTGGACGGGAAGGAATACCACGGTATTATGTACGGAGCTTTGGATGATAACGGACAGCAGGTGGGAACACCTTTCAAGTCCAGCAAGTTCGGTAAGGCATTCGGTTATGAAGCACTGCAAAAGAAGTTTGCCGCTTCTACTGAAAAGGTGAAAAGGAACAGCCTTGCCGAAAGGACAAGACAGGAAGTCATTAAAGCCATGCAGGACATCGGCACGAAAGAGGATTTCGCCCGAAAGCTGAAAGAGGCGGATATAGAGACGGTTTACCGTATCAATCCCGAAGGACATCTGTACGGCATCACTTTCATAGACCATACCAGCCGGACAGTGCTTAACGGCTCGCGTCTGGGCAAGGCCTTTTCGGCCAATGTGTTCAACGAGCTGTTCAACAATCCGGATGCGGACCGTACAAGGCTGATACCACCGCCGGAGCAGGATACACCCCGGCAGGAACAAGATACGGAAGAAAGACTGGAAAGGAAAGAATACCGGCAGCAGGAAAATCAAGGCTATCAGAGTGAACCGTCCGGCAGTCTGATTGATACGTCCGCACTCGGTGCCATTGACATTTTCTCCGTACTCATGGAAGATGACCATACGCACGAGTACATCGATCCGGCCTTCCGCTTCGGACGCAGGAAAAAGAAGAAGCGCAGGCGCAAATTATAATATAATTAAGGTATAGAACAAAAAGTCGAATTTTAACAGTTACAATTATGCAGAATGAAGATGATTTAAGAGGTCTTGCCAAAGTCACAGACTTTATGCGGGCCATCAGTTTTCTATTTTTGGCGATACACATCTATTGGTTTTGTTACGGCTGGCTACACGAAATGGGCTGGACGCTTGATATTGTGGACAGGATACTGTCCAATTTCCAGCGTACCACAGGAGTGTTCTCGTCCCTTCTTTACACCAAACTGTTTTGTGTCCTCTTCCTCGGTCTGTCCTGCATGGGCAACCAGGGGGTAAAGAAGCATGAAATCACATGAAGGAAAATAATTATTGCGGCCATAGCGGGTGCCATACTCTTTTTCCTGAACTGGTGGTTACTGTCCATTGACGCATCATCCGGTGTATGCGCCATACTTTATACTGCGACATTGGTCGGTGGCTTTTTCTGTCTGTTGGCATCGGGATTGTGGATAAGCCGTCTGTTGAAGAACAATTTGCTGGAGGACGTTTTCAATACCGAAAATGAATCGTTCATGCAGGAAACCCGCCTTATGGAAAACGAGTATTCCATTAACCTGCCGACCAAATTCTGGTACGGAAGAAAGGAATGGAAAGGCTGGATAAACGTGGTGAATCCTTTCCGGGCCAGCATGATTTTAGGTACACCGGGTAGCGGAAAATCGTATGCCGTGGTCAATAATTACATAAAGCAGGCAATAGAGAAGTCCTATGCTCTTTATATATACGACTTTAAATTTGATGACCTGTCGGTTATTGCCTATAACCACCTGATTAAGTACAGACACCGCTATAAGATACCGCCCAAGTTCTACGTGATAAATTTCGATAACCCACGCAAGAGCCATCGCTGTAACCCGCTGGCACCGGAACTGATGACGGATATTTCAGACGCTTACGAGTCGTCGTACACCATAATGCTTAACCTCAATAAGTCGTGGGTGCAAAAACAAGGGGACTTCTTCGTAGAATCCCCGATTGTCCTGTTTACGGCGATAATATGGTTTTTGAAAATCTATGAAGGCGGCAGGTTCTGTACATTCCCCCATGCGATAGAACTACTAAACAAAAGGTACGAGGATGTATTCACCATTCTGACAAGCTATCCCGAACTTGAGAACTATCTGAGTCCGTTCATTGACGCATGGAAAGGCGGGGCGAGCGAACAGCTCCAGGTGCGCCCGTAAGGGCATATAATAAATATAGCTTTGGCAAGCTATTAGGTACGTGTTCTTTGAAATAATTACCTATCACCAGCCGACTTATCCATTCAACGAAAGACGATGGGGAGTGTAGCATGTCGGAAAAGCCACAAGTGGACTAATTGTCAAGTCCTGACCGGGTGGCGAGGTGAAACGATAGATATGAGGATAAAGCCTATACTGGTTAAACGATAGTCTCAGCGGCTCGATGTGTAAGCCTTGGCGGAAGACAGTTACAGACGCCAAGCCGTGATACCCAACTTCTCCCTGTAGGTTGTTTGGGCAAAAGAACTTATCACGGAGCAACTACATACATAGTAAAGGACGAAAGTCGTATCCGACAATCTATCATGCCAAATAGTTATTATATGTCTAAACGGGGATTGCCTAAGTGGGGCAACCCATATGGCAACAGAGCTTCCGTAGTAGTCCGAGCAAGGGAAAGCCTTGTACATGGCGAAGGGAAGCAGCCAATATCGTTTAATGTCAAATTTTGGAAAATGTGAGAGACATGAAAAGAAATCCAGAGAAGATATTAAACAGTCTAACACAACATAGTTCCGACTTGGAGTACAAGTTTGAACGTTTGTACCGGATACTGTTTAATGAAGAGATATACTATATTGCCTACCAACGCATATATGCAAAACAGGGCAATATGACCAAAGGTGTTGACGGAAAAACCGTTGACGGCTTCAGTATATCTCATATTGAACGGTTGATTGATACGCTCAAAGATGAGACGTATCAGCCGAATCCCTCTCAACGGGTGTATATTCCCAAGAAAAACGGGAAGATGCGACCGCTGGGTATTCCGTCATTCATTGACAAGCTCCTACAAGAAGCTATTCGAATGATTTTGGAAGCAATCTATGAGGGTAGTTTTGAAAACTCCTCTCATGGTTTCAGACCACAGAGAAGTCCACAGACTGCACTCTGGGACGTCCAAAAAAGATTCAACAATACAAAGTGGTTTATCGAGGGAGACATCAAAGGTTTCTTTGATAATATTGACCACGAAGTATTGATAGCAATTCTTTCAGAACGTATTTCGGATGTACGCTTTCTGCGTCTTATCCGAAAGTTCCTGAATGCCGGGTATGTAGAAGATTGGGTATTTCACAAATCGTATAGTGGAACACCTCAAGGTGGAATAATAAGTCCCATATTGGCAAATATCTATCTTGACAAGTTTGACAAATACATTAAGGAATACATCAATAGATTTGATAAAGGGAAAAGGCGTAAAGAAAATCCGATAGTAAAACGTTTTGGACAACGGAAAGCCAAGTTAGTTGAGAAGCTAAAAAAGTCAACGGACGAAGTTGAACGTCAACGACTGATGATGCAAATCAAAGAGATTGTTAAAGAACGTCTTAAGTCTCCCGCAAGTGATGAAATGGACTCGGACATGAAACGACTGAAATATGTGAGATATGCGGATGATTTTCTGATTGGTATTATTGGCAGTAAAGAAGACTGTATCCATATCAAAGAGGACATAAAGAAATTTATGGCTGAAAAATTGAAATTGGAACTATCTGATGAGAAAACGCTGATTACTAATGCAAGGAAACATGCTAAATTTCTCGGATATGACATATTCGTGAGAAAGTCAAACGATACCCATAGGGATAAAAACGGACATTTAACAAGAAGCTTAGACCACAAGATAGTTTTGTATGTGACAACCGAGGTTATGAGAAAGAAACTCCTTGAATATGATGCGGTAAAAATCACCGTACAAAATGGAAAGGAAGTCTGGAAGCCAAAAGGTCGTTCATACATGCGTTGTCTTGATGATTTGGAGATTATAAGCCAATATAACTCCGAAATCATGGGGTTCTATAACTTCTATTCGATTGCAAACAACAGTCCTGTGATAGATTCATTCTATAATATAATGGAATACAGTATGTATAAGACATATGCCGCAAAATACAGTACCTCGAAAAAGAAAATCATAGCAAGGTACAAGAAAAAAGGAGTGTTTGCCATACCGTACACCAATAAAAATGGATATGAGTTCAAACGTGAGTTCTATGACAAAGGCTTTAAACGTAAGGAACTGCCTAATCGGTATTTAGATGACAGACTACCCAACACGATTGCCATAACAGGCGGCAGAAATGGTTTAATCAAGAGACTTCAAGCACGGGTGTGTGAAAACTGCGGTGCTACGGACAACCTCGAAATGCACCATGTACGTAAACTTAAAGACCTTAATGGCAAAAGTGATTGGGAGATTAAAATGATTTCACGTAAACGTAAAACATTAGCAGTATGTTCAGTATGTCATCACAAGATACACGCAGGAAAGTTAGACTGAATGAGAAGGTGGAGAGCCGTGTACGGGGAGACCTGTATGCACGGTTCGGAGGCGAGTGCTTGGAAACCTACCGTGATAAAACACGGCAAGGCGCCGGGTGCTTAGCCTATGGCCAGATTGCAAGTGCTAAAATCCCGTTATCCAGACTGATAAGTCCGCAACTCTACTGGGTAATGTCCGGCAGTGACTTTACGCTGGATATTAATAATCCCAAAGAACCGAAAGTGTTATGTGTGGGCAACAATCCCGACAGAATTTCAATCTATGGGGCAGCATTGGGACTTTATAATTCGAGAATTGTTAAACTGATAAACAAGAAGAGGCAACTCAAAAGTTGTGTGATTATTGACGAGTTACCCACGATTTTCTTTAAAGGTTTGGACAATCTGATTGCCACGGCACGAAGTAACAAAGTGGCGGTTGTATTAGGTTTTCAGGACTTCAGCCAGTTGAAACGTGACTATGGTGACAAGGAGGCCGCCGTCATCATGTCAACTGTGGGCAATGTATTCAGCGGCCAGGTGGTGGGGGAAACGGCCAAAACATTGTCGGAAAGATTCGGGAAAATCCTGCAAAAGCGGGAGTCTATGAGTATCAACCGCAGTGACACTTCCACTTCCATCAGCACACAACTGGACAGCCTGATACCTGCCAGCAAAATCAGTACACTTTCACAAGGTATGTTTGTCGGTGCCGTAGCAGACAACTTCGGAGAGACAATCGAGCAGAAGATTTTCCATGCGCAGATAGTAGTGGATAATGATGCGATACAGAAAGAGACAGCCGCCTATCAACCCATTCCTGAAATCAGCAACTTTCTGGACGAGGACGGCAATGATACAATGGAGCAGCAGATACAGGCCAACTACCGGCAAATCAAGCAGGATATTGTCGAATTAGTGGAGAACGAATTGCTCCGCATAGAGAATGACCCAGAACTCAAACATCTGTTAGGGGAAAATTAAAATCATCGCTTATATCAGAATAAGAGCATGATAATTGGGGAGTTAACCAACTCATGCTCTTATTTATTTTCTAATACTGTTTTACCCTTTCTTTCCAATATATATCTTATTTTCAGTTTTAAATAAAATTATATAGTCAAAATTGAATTATTTATTTCTTCCAAATTTTAATTAGTTCTTTATTCAATTCTTTGTCAGGTGTAAAATCTTTAATGAAGTCTACATCAAGATATGAATTCTTGATGCGTTTCACAATTGCCTTACGTAATTTTTTACATCTATCCCAATCAAGCCATATGGGTAGTTCTTCTGTATATGGTGAAATATATTTCCAAATATCATAATCTAATCGCCCTTCTGAAGCTGCTTTGTGAAGTGGATAAAAGGCTATACGCATAAATTCTATGGCGTGATTATCAAAAGGCCAATTAAATGATAGTAAATATAAATAGGCATAGTATTCAATAGGCATTGATTTCATTGAGAGTTTACTAAAAGCTATCCAGCGTCCACTACCTTTAGATTGTACTTGCACAGAGATTGGTAAAACAGACTTCATAATAAGTAAACCGACATTGGGTGTCAATACATTCATCGTTTCCATCCAAGTTAGTATTTTTGAGCTTTCCTGTTGGCATAGCTTTTCAATAGATTTTGGAACTACATGTTCGGCTGAGTTATTTAGATAGTCAAGTACATAATAAACAGCATCTTTATCCTTCTGAAAAATAAGATTACTCAAGTCTGCATACACTCTGATTTGCGTATTAAGAATCTTAAAGAGCAATTCTTTCCATTTTATAAATACACTTGATGCATGTGAAGTGAGAATAATACGAAGTATATCTTCTATTTGATTATATGAATATGTAATCCAACTACCCTGATTTAGCAATTCAGGACAAGCTGAAGCTAACGATTGGAATAATGACCAATCATTATCCGCTATAACATTGAGGTCTGATATTGTGAGATACTCATTACTTTTTGCAAGAATACTTTCACCCCAATCATTAAGGTGGGATGCTTGACAAAGTTTCTGAAGCAATTGATAATATAATTGGCGATTATCACTGTGTGCTATTTCATCAAATCTTTGCCAAAAATTAATGTAATGTACTGAAAAGGCATCAATGAATTCACTTACACACATATAGTATAAAAATTCATATTCAGGTACAAATTTATCAGTCATTCGTTTTTGAAGAAAACGCTCTTTCAAAAGTTTTCCATCTTCACGATGTGGGAATAGGGTCGCAAGTTCTGCAATAATGAGTTGTATTGCTTTTCGTTTTTCTTCGTAAACTTCGTAATTCTTATTAATAAGTTCTACTAAAATTAAGAATCCATTGAGATGTTGACTGTCGGAGCCTATATCATCTGCAAATGTATGGAGAAGACGACTTAACTGAAGTTCCTCTAATACAATATCTTGAGTAGCCAATTTAATCCATGATGGAATGGCGTTAAGTTCAGATTCATCGTAAACAATAATTGATTTAACAATATCATGTTGGGTATTGATAAATTGCAAAAAGAATGGTTTGCTATATAATGTCCTAAGTCCTGAACTACCTGAGCAAAATGATAATTGACAAAGTATCTGATACGGAAAATAATTCATCAACAGTAAACAAAAATATTGATAAAATAGTGATTTGTGTTCTATTCTGAACACCTGCGGATGCCGATTAATAAGTTCATTATATATAATTGGCAATGATGGAATAATAAGCTTATTGTTAAACAATGAACTCTCATATTCTAAAGTAGACTCAACCTGAAGAGGTGTAGCATAAAACTCATAATTTCCGTTCTGTGGACGTACAAACATATCTATAAAAACTCGATAATCAGCTATTTGTGACAACTGATGAAATGAAATCAAAAGGCTGTGAGTCCAAACGCATCCAGGACGTTTCATTTCATTAGCATACCATGTCTTGGAAATTACATAGTATTCACTATTTTTGAGTGGATATATAGTAATATAGTCGGCTTCATCTTGCGGATTGACATACTCTGACCAATCGCTTAATGTTGCCATGCAATCCATATCCTCACTTGAGGGTAGTACAATAGAACTTTGGATCAAATTATGACCTTGGTTGTATCCATGCAACATTTGATGAATTTGTATTTTCATTTTTACTGAGTTATTAAAAAATCAAATGGTTCTGTAATGTCATAAGACTTATTATCAGTATAAACATAAGCCCGTTGCTTAAGTTCCGTAAGTCGTTGATATTCGTCAAATTTTTCGTCTTTATACTCTAATCCTTGAGCACTGACACCGTAATATTTTACATTAGTGAAATGATGCCGAATAAAGTTATAAAGAAACGGACGGTTAGAGTTAACCCATGATTCAATAGGAAGGTTTGTATTCACCTTATCCCATGCAGAAATACAAATAGCTAAAGGTATATTGCTATCTACTTGAGTATGAAGATATTTAAGCAACATAATATTTTGTGTCCACTCAGAAATATCTTCAATTTGCATAGTCGTGGATTCAATTCGGGCAGATTCTGTTTGAACGGATTCTATAGATTCTGATGTTTGGGGGATTTCATCTTGCAATATATCCTCTTTTGCATATTTAATGAAATATAGAATACAATCTGTTTCCTCACACCATTGAGCCGCCTTATCCATCACATTATTAGAAAGTATGCGTTGAAAAACTTCACCTTTGAAATCTGGAATGTGAAGTTCAAGGGCATTTCCCGTAGTTTCAGAATGAAGTTTTAAATGAATTTCTTGTGGTTCTATATTTACAGTCCGGCTAACGACGGTTTGTTCTAACCAACTTTTCTTCAGAGCATCTAAGTAAGTGGTATCAGAAGGATATTCTTTACAAGTAAGCTTATGGCCTGTGCCACCATCTTTCTCTATAGCCCAAAAAGCTCCGATATAAGTAGATTTTCCTGCATTAGGAAGACCTACGATAAGACATTTCTTTGTATTTTCCATCATGCTTTATTATTTTTAATTGATGTTTTAACCCAATCTAAAGCTGAATCTACTTTTTTTAAATCAAGTGGTTGTATAAGCATGCAGAACAACTTCTCAAGTTCTACATTACCATCAAGTTTTTTAGAGTTGATACAGTGTTGTGGGATATCCCTTACTTCAAACATATCTTCAATTAGCTCAACAACCTCTTGCTTATGTTCTTTGAATTTTTGATTTTCAATATCTACAACTTTATCGTATTTATTAAAAATAATATATTTTGTTGCGAATAATGGTAACATGTCTTTCTCTTTAAGTCTACGAAGAAGAGTTTTGAGTTCATCTTTCATGTTTGAATACGAACGTCCAACCAATTCTTCTGCATTAATAAAGAGTAAAATGCGATCAGCATATTTGATCGTTTTATCTTTAAGAAGTTCTTCATCCTTGGATATATAGTCACGATAGCGTTCTCCGGCTCTATCAGATAACACAATAAGACGTTTTTCATTAGTCGTTTCATGTTCCATATGAAGAGTAAGAAATGGATTTTCAGAACGAAGGGTACGATTAGTATTTGAACGACCATCTTTACTACATTTACGTAGAAAAACCCTGCGCTCAAAGCCTGCAAAGGTGTCGGAATTGACAAACTTATAATCAGCCATTTTACCACTGACTCTAAGCAAATGATATAATGAACCAACAAATGTGGTCTTGCCCAAATCATTAAGTCCAAATAGGACTATAAGTTCAGGTTTTTGATTAGTGATAATATTATTAATATTTACCTCATTTAGAGCGTCAGTATAAAATGTAGTTTCCTTCATCGTTACCAACTGTTCAATAATATTTTCTTTTGTAGGACTTTTTGCTTCTTTAGGGCTATCTAAAAGAAGTTCATTTGTATCTTGATTATCCATATTAATCTTTTATTAATTCCTCAAGGAAAAGTTCGTAATACATATAAATTGCAAATTCAAGGTCTGATAATGATAATTCACCTATCTCATTAGTCAAATCGGAGTCTTTAATGTAATTTAGAAGAAGTGATGACTTTGAATCAGACTCATAGCTAATATACCATTCAGAGTCCTTCAATTTTGGTTTAATATTCTTCATTTTTGCATTTTTACGACTTGAAGGAAGAATATTCATAAGTGTTTTCACAGGATTAGAATCAACGTACTTCCATTGGGGCTCAACGGCAAGCATGTTCGCAGCATAATATGCCAAAACAAATGGGTCTTCAATACCTTTGGATTTTATATCACAGATTAACTCTTGATACTTCAACATTGCTGCTTGTTGCGCTAACTGTTTTATTTCACTAAAATTATTTTCATCAAGTGTTACATCCATATCTTCGAAACTGTCATATTCAAATATATCTGGAACTATTTGTGTATCAGAACACTCTTCTATATGATTCTCGTTTTTTCTATATGAATCAGAAAATGGATACATCGGCGTTATAAATGCTGGTGCAGGAAGCTTATTGTATGAATTTTTGCGAATAACCATCATATTACGTACTATTAATGAATATATCATTTTATCTGTATCATCATACTCTTTATCTGTATCTATAATCAAAATATATATTACATATTCAGATAAGATTTTATAAACAGCAGAAGGCAACTTTATATTCTCATTAAACTGCTCTCGATATTGTTTTATGATATATGAACGTAAAGTAGTATTTTGTGTTCCACATATAAAAGCAGAAACGCAGTCTTCTACTTTATGGCGATCGGCAGTTTTTGCATAACTCTTACCAAGAGACGCAAGTTTTGATGTCAAATCCTTTTGGAAAGGAATGACTAATACGCTATTAAGCATTTTTTCTAACACAGCATCCATATTACTTGTTTAATTCGTTTAACAATTGTTGGTAAAGACCTTTTTCTTTGACTGCTTTTAAAAATATAAGGCAATTAGCACGATCTGATCTTTTGTCATCATAAGTTTCCGGCAAGAGTTTCTCAATAATTTCTCTTTGATTGTCACTATTGATGAACATGTAATTGATTTCATTAATTGGTATCATAATATCTTCTATTGCTATTGGATCTTTTTTTGCTTCTTCTTGTGCAATTTCTGACCAATTATCGGGAGAGGCTAAAGATACAGACATTGTTTTAGATTCTTCTACATATTTAATGAAATAAGCCCCGTCCCATTTACGAGATTCAAGTTTTACTGTCATAATAGTGTTTTCCACGCTAAGTTCTATAACATTATAAACAGGAGGACAATCCATTATATCTACCTCTTGTTCAGGCTGAAATGCTCCAGAAAATATTTTAATAGTTTTGTCATTTTGGGAACTTTGGATATGCATATGACCAAAAAATTGTAATTTAAAACGGTCATCAAATATCTTACAAACATGATTTTCATCTATGAGCCAATCTAAAGGATGATGTATCATCGAAATATTTATCTCATTAGAGTACGCTTGAATATTATAAGCAGCTCTAGGAAGGAATGTGAGATGATTATCCTCTTTTAAATCTTTTTTTGCTCTTTCTTTGCCATCACATGTAAGAGTACTATTTAAACCATACAAATTAACTTTATAATCACCTTCTTTACCTAAGCTAAATTTCCAATAATAATTCTTATTGTCGAAACAAAGCTCATCCATATCATCAATCATAATAGTTTCACTCACTTCATCAATAAAATATGGTTGTGCAAACTCATTATAGGCAGATAAAGGAGCATAAAGTATTTTTAACGTATTAGGCTCTGTATGCTTTATTTTCTGTAGGAAATTATTATTATTTTTTTTATCCAACAATATAGGTCTTAACAGATTACGTGTTACTTCATAGCTTTTTCTGTTAATATCATGATTTCCTGGAACTACAAAAACATTAGGCCTTTTCCCATTTACTTCAAGAACATTACTTACTGCATCTATAAATTCTCTCGCTTTGTTAAATTCCTCTTTTTGACCTTTACAAGCAATGTCCCCACAAATTAAAACATGGTCAATAGGTCCAAATTGTTGTTTTACGTTCTCCAAATCTTCAATAAAACGTATACGCATTTGCGCATAATCATCTTCGGTTTCTTCGCAAAAGAGGAAATGTATGTCGGAAAATTGTAAAAATCGTATCATATCTTTAAATTCTTTATGTGTCCATATGAAAGAACCTTATCTGCATTCCATTTTTCCTGCCTTCTTATATTTAGACACCATTTTTTCTTCTATACAAAGATAATGAGATTTATTGATATGTGAAAATTTGTTTTCAGAAAATGTAGCTCATGTTTTCGAATCAAATAGTAACTATTGAACAAGATATTACTTTTGGACAAATCCCGCCAAATCCCGCCATTCATTTCCACTATCCCCAGAACTGTAATAACCTATCAATTAAACCTCTACATTCGCACCGACGGGCTAAGGTTTACCCGATATTGATTAATTATTGTATCACTTAAACTATTAATTTTATGGCTAAGAAAAAACAAGAGCAACAAGAGCAGAGTCAGGACGAGCATGTAATGGCAGTCCTTGACAAGAGAACGAACAAGACCGCAGTCATCTCCAAGATGAACGAACAGGACGGCAGCATCGAAGTCGTACCGCCGGACAAAAAGAACAACAACAGTTTTCTCAAACTGGACCGTACCACACCTCTGGAACTGTTCTTCACGAATTTCAAGAACCAGTACCAAAATCCTACAAGCTTCAGTTTCTTCCTTGTACCACTTGCCGTTTTGGACAAGACACTGAACGCGGTCATCCAGATTCGGAAAGGGGAAGACCCCGGACCGGACGGCAAGAAACTGGTAGAAAACAGCGAACTCAACGACGAGGGACGTATCGCCAAACTGGCCCGGCGGTATAAGTTTGATGAGCACCAGCTGCCGTGGAAAGATCTGAACGCACTCGGTCTTGACAAGGAGACTCTGTTCAACAACCATTGCATGGGAGAACTTCTCAAAGGAAGAATCACTTCCACCGCACTGCCCATCAGCAAGGAGATAAACGGAGAAAAGAAAGATTTGGGCGAGGCCTGTTTCATGTGTGTGAAAGGTGCGGACGGCAAAGTGGAACTCAAGACACTCACCCGTCTGGACAAGCCCCAATATGATTTGCCGGTCTATAAAGGCGTATTCACGGATGAAGAGAAGGACAAACTAGCCGAAACGGGTACGTTGGGAGGAATCAAGGAAATGAAGGACACGCTTACAGGAAATGTATGCAAATGCTATGTCAGTTTCCACGAGTCCACCAACCGCATCATCACCATGCCCGTGGATGCCATCAAAATCCCGGACTACATTTATGGGAAGAGACTGGACGACAAGCAGAAGCAGATACTCGCTTCAGGTGGCGAAGTCCCCATCAATGACATACAGCGCAAGAACGACACCATGCTTTCCGGTGTGGCCTATGTTGATCCGACCATAAGGGACATCGCATTCAAACAGTCCGACAAGCAGCTGAAGGTCAGCGATACGATTCTGGGAGCCAAGATAACCCCCGAACAGAAAAAGATACTGGAGAATCACGGCATGGTATTCATTGAGAACATGCGCAATCCCAAGACCAGACAGCTGTTCTCGGATGATGTGCGTTTCAGCAACAAGAGCAACAACCTGCTCATAGGACGCAATGCCCGTGAATACAAGCCGGCGGTTGCCCCCCAAAAAAACGACAGGAAACAAGAAACAAAGCAGACGGCCCGCCATGTCGTATCTCCCAGACCGCAGGCCAGAAAGAACAGCCTCTCGTTCTCGTAATCCGGCAGCAGGCGGAACGTTTACCGAATCCATATACCCGGTTTCCTCTCAGGTTACCGGGTATGTCACAAATTATTTCCCCATTCAAAATCCAATGACAACAGATGATGATTACACAACATGACAACAACGGAGAACTGTCCTGCTTCAAGTCAGCTCTCCTTTTTTATTTGAGAGAAAGCCATCCGCACATGGCCGATGACAAGGCATTCATCCGGGAGCGTGCGGACAGTGCCGCAGAGGCTTACGAACATGCCATACGTGACGGCCTATCCGTCAGGCAGGCTTTGGAACAGGCTGACGCCGTTCTCTATCAGGACTTGCGCTTTTCCCGGTTCGATACGGTTTTCGAGGCCGTATCGGAGTGGTTTCCCGAAGTACGGCCCGAAAGACGGACGGATTTCTGCCTGAAGGTATTGTCGCCCGCAGAGGCGGTATTCGGCAAATATTCCATAGACAACAGGTTTGAATCATCCCCGGCCTGTCATACACTTACCGTTGAACTTACAGGTTTCATACAATCTTATATAGAACAATATGGCATATAACAGACGACAACATATGGCGGACAACATAGCCGCACTTGAACTGATATTCATGCGTCCGGAGTTCTCTCTTACAGAACAGGGACGCAAGGTCTTGAACGGTTATTCGGGTTTCGGAGGGCTGAAGTGCATCCTGAATCCGGCGGAGAAAGATACGGACATAGAAAAATGAAGGTCGGACAAAGAACTGTTTCCCCAGGTCCGGCTGCTGCATGAACTTCTGCGTGAGTATTCCAAAGACGAGAAAGAATACAAGTCATACGTCCAAAGTCTTAAGAATTCCGTCCTTACAGCCTTTTACACACCCGAGCCGGTGGTAACGGCCATGCAGGCAGCCCTGCTGATACCGGAAATCCGCCCGGAACGTTTTCTTGACCCTTCCGCCGGAACGGGCATGTTCATCAGCACTCTGAAGGATGTCCCCGAAATCCATTGCTTCGAGAAGGACAGGCTGACGGGAAGGATACTCTCATCCCTCTATCCGAAAAGCAGAGTGACCATAGACGGTTTCCAGTCCATACAGCCTTATTATAACGGCTACTTCGATGTTGTTTCTTCCAATATCCCGTTTGGGAATACCAGAATTTATGACAGGGACTTTGACCGGAGTGACGACCCGGTGCGCAAATCCTCACTCGCTGCCGTACACAACTATTTCTTTCTCAAAGGCATGGATACGCTGCGTGAAGGCGGGATACTGGCCTATATCACGACTTCGGGCGTCATGGACTCGCCACAGAACCGTCCCGTCAGGGAGTGGCTGGTAAACCATGCCAATCTCGTTTCTACCATCCGTCTGCCGGACAATCTGTTTACCGATGCGGGTACGGAAGTAGGCAGCGACCTGATCGTGTTGCAGAAGAATACCCGAAAGTCGGAACTGACTGAAAAGGAACGGAACTTTATCGAGACCCGCATCATATCCGACAGTATCCATATAAACAACAGCTATGCCGGTTTGGACCACATCGTCCATACTTCCGTATCTATGGGTAAAAACATGTACGGACAACCGGCCATGAATTTTACCCATGAAGGGGGGATCGGAGCCATTTCCGAACATCTCAGGCAGTTATTGGCACAAGATGTGGGGAACCATCTTGACCGGAAACTTTATGAAGAAAACCTGTCCCGTTCCAGTGTTTCCACTGCCCTAAAAACCGGACCGGAAGTCGCACCGGAAACAACAGCAGTGGAGCACCGGCAGGAGATGCAGGAAGAAAGTCTCTTGTCAACCAAGCCTTATGAACCCATGCTTAATCTGTTTGCCGCCTATGCGGACGAGGAGGAAGCGGAGGTGCAGATGATGGAAAACCGGCCATCACCGGGCCGGACAGCGTCGGCATCCCGCAAAAGAAAAGGAAACGAACCGGAAATGTTCAATCTGTTCTCGCAAGAGAACATGTATGATGAAGCCGTCTCACAAAAAGAAATGACCGGGGAACAGGCGGCAGCGGAAGCGAAATGGCAGGAACGCAGACTACGGTTCGAGGAAGAACGGAAAAAAGAAACGGAACCACGTCCGTTTACCGGAGAAATACGCCCCGAATACAAGAACGGCTCTCTCGTGAAAGCCGGTGAGCAATACGGGTATTTGCAGGGATTGGGTACTCCCGAAGTACAGTTCCATCCGCTCAGGCTGACTGTCACACAACAATACCGGGCCGCCTACTATATCCCGCTCCGTGAAGCCTACCACAATCTCTACAATGCGGAAGCCGAAACGGAAACCGAACAGCCGGAACTAAGGGAGGAACTGAACCGGCAGTATGACCGTTTCCACCGCATGTTCAGGGAGCTGAACGGAAAGGACAACGCCAAGTTCCTGCTGTTGGATGCAGGAGGACGGGAAATGCTCTCATTGGAGCGTTCCGTCAACGGGAAGATACAGAAGGCGGACATATTCACCGTGCCCGTATCGTTCAACGCCAACGAGGTGACACATGTGGATACACCGCAGGAAGCCCTTGCGGCATCCCTGAACAAGTTCGGCGAGGTCAATCTGGAATATATGGAGAATCTCTGCGACATCGGCAGGCAGGAACTGCTCGAACAGCTGGAAGAGCGCATCTTCTACAATCCCATGATGAAGAGCCATGAAATCAAGGACCGTTTCATAGCGGGCAATGTGATCGCCAAAGCAGAATGGATAGAGAACCACCTGAGAGACTATCCCGATGACGGAGCGAGCAGAAAATCATTGGAGGCCCTTCGGAAAGCCATACCGGAGCCCATAAGTTTCGAACAGCTTGACTTCAACCTGGGAGAACGGTGGATACCCATGTCCGTATATGAGGAATTCGCCGGATACCTCTTCGAGACAAAGGCCCATATCCACTATACGGAATCCATCGACGAGTTCAGCGTAAGCTTCGAGAGCACCAACGCGAACATCACCGACAGATATTATGTGAAAGGGGAAAAGAGAGGCTATTACGGAAACGACCTGCTGAAACATGCGCTGCACAACACCGTACCCGACATAACCAAGACCGTACAGGACAAGGAGGGCAATGACATTAAGGTACGGGATGCGGAGGCCATACAGCTTGCCGACACCAAAATCAACGAGATACGTTCCGCCTTCACCGGCTGGCTGAATGAACAGCTGCCCGAATTCAAGCAGAACCTTGCGGACATGTACAACCGCAAGTTCAACTGCTATGTACGTCCCGATTACGACGGTTCCCTGCAAAGCTTCCCGTTCCTTGACCTGAAAGGGCTGGGCATACCGTCCCTGTACGACAGCCAGAAAAATGCCGTATGGATGCTGAAGATGAACGGAGGCGGGATAATCGACCATCAGGTAGGTACGGGCAAAACCCTTATCATGTGTATAGCCGCCTTTGAGATGAAACGTCTCGGACTGGCGAACAAGCCGATGATTATCGGACTCAAAAGCAATGTGCATGACATAGCCGACACGTTCAAGAGGGCCTATCCGAATGCCAGAGTGCTGTATCCGGGCAAGGAGGACTTTACGCCGGAGAAGCGTGTCGGAATATTCCATGACATCAAAAATAATAACTGGGACTGTATCATCCTGACACACGACCAGTTCGGGAAAATACCCCAGTCCCCCGAAATACAGCAGAAAATATATACGCAGGAAATAGACAGCATCGAAGAGAATCTCGCCGTATTCGAGCAGCAGGGCAATGAAGTGACCGGCTGGATAAAAAAGGGGCTGGAAAAAAGAAAGGAAAACCTTGAGGCCAAACTTGAAAAGCTGGAACAGGATATAAAGGACCGGACGGATGATGTTACAGATTTCAGACAGATGGGCATCGACCACCTCTTCGTTGACGAATCGCACAATTTCAAGAACCTGATGTTCAACACACGCCATGCAAGAGTTTCCGGCCTGGGCAATCCCGAGGGAAGCATGAAGGCCATGAACATGCTTTTCGCCATCCGTACCATACAGGAGCGTACGGGCAGGGATTTGGGGGCCACTTTCTTGTCCGGTACGACCATCTCCAACAGCCTGACAGAACTCTATCTCCTTTTCAAATATCTCCGTCCGAAGGAAATGGAACGGCAGGGGATTACCTGCTTTGACGGCTGGGCCGCAGTCTATGCGAAGAAAAGCACGGACTTTGAATTTTCAGTGACCAACCAGGTGGTGCAGAAAGAGCGTTTCCGCTATTTTATCAAGGTGCCGGAACTCGCCAATTTCTATGCGGAAATAACCGATTACAAGACCGCTGAAGACGTAGGGGTTGACAGGCCGGAACTCAACGAGCAACTCTATCACATACCGCCCACTCCCCAGCAGGAGGTTTTCATTCAAAAACTGATAAAGTTCGCCGAAACCGGGGATGCGACCTACATAGACAGGGAGCCTCTGTCCGAAGCGGAGGAGAAGGCACAGATGCTGATCGCCACCAACTACTCGAACAAGATGTCGCTTGACATGCGGCTGATAGACCAACAGTACGGTGACAGTCCGGGAAACAAGGCGTCCCATTGCGCAGCCAAGATTGCGGAATATTACTATAAATATCTTGACCAGAAAGGCACACAGTTCATTTTTTCAGACTTGAGTACCTATAAACCCGACCAGTGGAACATCTACAGTGAAATCAGGCGCAAGCTCGTGGAAGACCATAATATCCCGGAAAAGCAGATAAAGTTCATTCAGGAGGCGAACAGCGACAACGCACGCAAGGAACTGTTCAAGGATATGAATTCCGGGCGCATCCGTTTCCTTTTCGGTTCCACACAGAAACTGGGAACGGGTGTCAACGCGCAGGAACGTGCCGTGGCCATCCATCATCTGGACATACCCTGAAGGCCGTCCGATCTGGAGCAGCGCAACGGACGCGCGGTGAGAAAAGGCAATATCATCGCCAAGCAGTACGCCGGCAACAAGGTGGACTGCTATATCTATGCGGTGGAGAAGTCACTGGACAGCTACAAGTTCAACCTGCTGCAAAACAAGCAGGTGTTCATCAACCAGCTCAAAAGCCGCAATCTGGCCGCCCGTACCATTGACGAGGGGGCGATTGACGAAAACGGAGGCGGCAGTTTCAGCGAATACGTGGCCATCCTTTCAGGCAACGACGACCTGCTGGAAAAAGCGAAGCTGGACAAGAAACTGGCGGTCCTCGAAAGCGAGAGGCAGGCATTCCACCGTAACAAGGGAAACGCGAAAGGCAAGCTGAATGAAAGGACTTCGGGAATAGAAAAAAACAACACCTTTATCGGGCGTTTCACCAGGGACTGGGAATATTTCAACAAGGTGATGCCCGCAGATACGGAAACCGGACTCCGTCCCAATCCCCTGAAACTGGACGGTGTGGATTCGGACAATGTGGAGATACTCGGCAACTGGCTTGCCGCAATCAACCGGAATGTCCGGACGGAGGATGACTATATGAAAATCGGAACCCTGTCCGATTTCCGCATCCTTGTCCGTACCGAGAGGATTTGTGATGGGGACACACAGACCTTGCAGAACAAGTTCATGGTCGAGGGACTGGACGGTATCAAATATACCTACAACAACGGTCATATAGCCAAAGACCCGAAACTGGCCGTCATGAACTTCATCAATGCGCTGGAACGCATTCCCGCCATGATAGAGAAACGGGAAAAGGAGAACGCGGAGCTGTCGAAGGACATCCCGGTCCTTCAGGAGATTGTGGCGGCTTCATGGCCCAAGGATGCGGAAATCAAGCGGCTGAATGAGGAACTTGCCACGCTGAACCGGAAAATACAGCTTACCATAAAACCGGCAGGCGGGCATGAAAGCGGAACGGATGACGGAATGGAAACGAAAGGACAGAAAGCGACAGGCGAAAGTGACGATACACCGGACCTGCCACGGAAGGCAAGGCATGTACCCCCAATGGAAATTGCCGCCCCGTCAAACGGACTGAAAAAAATATCTTAAGTTTGCCGTAAAGAACCGCTTTTCAGAAAATGACAAAGGTATGGCCGGCACCCGGATAAATCCGCTCTGCCGGCCATACTCTTGTCTGTAACGGGAAGAAAGACACTCCGTCATTCCTCTTCCTCAAAGGAAAGGCTTTCCACCTGTCTGTTAATAACCTTCCAGTCAATGGAATCCTTCAGATTGATTATATCCACAATCGAATAATGCCTGGTCCCGTTCTCCTCTTCCGCAAAACGCAGCCGTCCGCTCAAACGCTGCTTCTCAATCTCTGCCGGGTCGAGGTTTATCAGCTCACAAACCTCATCGGGCAGCATGGAGAGTTCTACACAGTTATCCTCGCAGATATGTTGCAGCACGGCCAACATGTTGAGGGACTTCTTATAACTTCTCACGAGTGCGGCGAACGAGCCGCTTTCAACCTTAATCATCTTTCTCATAACCTTTTATTTTTAGAGTGTTCTTCTTTTTCAAGCAGCATGGCACGCAGCACGTCCGAACGGCGGTAGTAAATCTTCCCCTTGTCACGGTGGAAAGGCAATGAACCGTCATTGCGACGTCTTAGAAGTGTCCTGTCGGACATCTTGGTAAGCAGGCGCACGCCTTTTGAATCCAGTATCTCGCTGTCGGGCAAGTTATGTATGATAGGAGCCAGTAACTTTTCAAAGTTGGTTACTTTGGCGAGTATGGTACTGAGCATGTGGGTCATCTGCCCACCAAGTGTAGTTCTTCTGTTATTCATAATGACCTTGTTTTTATTGTTTACGGTGCAATATTACGGAGATATTACAAGGTCATTGGTTACTCAACCGTTGAGCAACCGCCAAAAAAAGACAGAAAACGACAAGTTGGGACAAAAAATAGCCAGGAGACAACTGTTTCCGGCTATTTTACAACAAGTTAAGTATCAATAGGTACACAGTTTACCATTAATGCTTTAATAATCAGATGTGTAAAAAAATAAACAAGAAAACAATTTGATATATCTCCAATATTGCTTACATTTGTATGTAAGTTGTTTGAAACGTATGCAAAGCTACGTAATCCGAAGTATGCCTTCCATCACTCAAACGTTATATGCATCTTTCAATCCCTACATATTTACCTTATTTTCAAATAGGTATATTAAAATATTATTTTACTGATTTAATATTTTCGTATTAAAAATATATTTATTTTCAATCGAATGAACCTATTAATTATATTACTATGGAATACGATATAAATGAAATGAGAAAGTGTATTGAAATATTGCCTTCAAAAGAATTATTTGACATTAAAGGTACATTTTATTATGACGAAACAGATAATGTTAGAAAATACTATCTGAAAGAAACAGGTTTGAACGAACAAATAGACAAGCATTTTGTATTAGGTGGTGCATATTTAGAAGAGGGATGTACTACACCTGATGTAGAGGGCTTGAAAGCTAAATTAAACATAGCTACAGATCTTGAAGAATTAAAAAGTAAACATTTATACAAAGGAGATTTTTTAAAAGTATTGGATAACAAACATATACATATTTTTTTAGAATGGATACTTAGCAGTCAATTCTATGTGCATTATTCGGTAATCAATTTGTATTATTATGCTTTAGTAGATATTGTAGATTCTGTTATTCAGCGAAAGTTTTATCCGCTTGTATTTGAGTTTAAAAATGATCTTTACCAAATTGCCAAGAAATATCATACCGACTTTAATGAGATTTTATATAAATATAATTATCCCAATATTAGCAATGAAAATATTAAGATTTTTTTAAAGACGATCAGAGATTATATAGATAAGAACAAAATGGTTGCAACACCTTTTATCTCAATGTTGCTAGCTCAAATGAAAGATGAAAACATAGCCAGCCTACCTTTTATTCAAAATGAAGAAAATTGGATTTTCTTAAAAGATTTATCTCAATTTTATTATTATCCAATCTATAGTTTTTACCGTTCAAAACATATTTTTGACCATGAGAAGACTATAGAAGAAAATCATTTCAAGGATGTGACGTTCAAAATAGATGGTTTACCCTTAAAATCATATGAATTTAAAGATTCTAAAAACGAACTAATGATACAAATTTCAGATTGTATTATCGGATTAATTTGTCGGTTCTATAAATTTCTTGATGAGTACGATGGAAATATTTGTACCCTTGATGCACGACTCAACGAACGACAAAAAACAAATCTGAGTATTTTGTGCAAAATCCTCAAAAAGACTATAGATTATAATGAAAAATTAATTCATATGGTCGTACCTATGAAAGAAGCCCGTAATTATAACTCAATAGTCCGAAAATATGCTAAATAAGTAGAGATATTTAGTAAATGTCACTATTTTTATATAAAGATGAAGAGTTACTCTATTTTTCAATTAGCCTTACTCTTCATCTTTTATATTTTCATACTTTGTATACAAGAATACGAATATATTTATTTTTGAACAGAAAAATGAAAATCCATTTTTATTTGTGACATTTCACGTATCACCGTACGGTCCAGCACACGTGCATAATGACGGGTCATCTGGACATTGGTATGGCCTAACATCTTAGCAACGCTCTCTATCGAGACACCATTGGCCAGAGCAAATGTGG